>Ga0335083_10000795_pt1 | contig 45420 bp, 47 predicted proteins | sample Lox_Sample_42_FD_206716 | JGI IMG/M metagenome (GOLD analysis project Ga0335083, IMG submission 206716) | Soil microbial communities from Loxahatchee National Wildlife Refuge, Florida, United States - Lox_Sample_4.2 | ecosystem: Environmental > Terrestrial > Soil > Wetlands | place: USA...
GTGTCCCAGCGTCGTCAGCTTGGCCAGCACGAGCGCGTCGTTTCGCTGCCCGTAACGGTGCAGGTTGAAGACCAGGCCTCCGAGGTCGCGGTAGGCGAGCTCGCGGGCCTTGCGCAGGAAGCGCACCCGGCGGCGAATCCGTCCCCGCGCGATGAAGCCCGGGTGCTCCTCGGGCCCGGTGGGTGAGGCGGGTTGCTCCTCCACTGCGAACGCCATGCTACCCGCCGCCGTCAGCCCCGTTGCAGGAGCGCCTGCTCCCACGCGTCGCGCACGCGGGCGGCCATCGCGTCGGTCGAATGTTCGGCCGCGCGCGAGCGCCCCGCCACGCGTGGGTCTGCTTCGGCCAGCGTCGCCGCGAGCGCCTCGCCCCAGGTCTCCAGCGAGAAGGGCGCGCAGAGGGTGCCCGAAACCCCGGCGAGCGCCTCGGCGTGGATCCCCACCGGCGTGGCGAGCACCGGCACGTCGCACGCGAGGGCCTCCAGCACGGCCAGCCCGAAGCCCTCGCGATCCGACGGGACCAGCACCGCGTCTGCGGCGTTCACCCACAGCGGCACCTCCTGCGGCGCCACGTGGCCGAGTGCGAGCAGCTCGACACCGGCCGCACGTGCGAGCGCGAGCGCGAGGTCGTGGCGCTTCTCCCGCCGGGAGGGGTCGGCTGCGAACAGCAGGTAGCGCCCGTCCTCGGCGAGGCCCAGGGCCGCCCGCGCCCGCGACCGGGGCATCGGTGCGAAGCGATCCGTGTCCACGCCGGTCGGCAGCACGATCGCCCGCGCGCGGGCCCTGCCGCCGGGCAGCTCGCGTACCAGCGCCGCCGAGACGGCCGCCACGATCTGCATGAGCGCGAGCGCCGGCGCGGTGACGAGACGGCTGCGGGGATGGGCCACGTCGGTCCCGTGCACGGTCACGGCGCGAACGCGCGCGGGCACCGCCAGCGCCGGCCAGGCGGTGAGGCCGAAGTGGGCGTGAACGACGTCGTATCGGGCCGAGGCCGGGCGCCGGGTCAGAGTGGAGGGGGGGCCGTGGCGGCGGCGCAGCTCGATCGTCGCCCGCGCGAGCGCACGTGGTCCCTGGCCGAGCTCGTAGAGGTCCACCTCGAGCCCGTCGATCCTCCGCAGCGCGGCCACCTGATCCCGGACGAAGCTCCCGCGGCCCGGGTTGGCGACGTCCGGGCGCATGTTCGATATGACCAGCGCGCGCAAGCGACCCGCGACGGTAGCGCCTCTGGAATGATGGCGCCGGTGCCGGAGCCGACCACGCGCAGCTACGACCGCGACGCCCGGCAGATGCGCCCCACCGCGATCGCGCCCGGCTTCGTGCGCACCGCCACGGGCTCGGTCCTGATCGAGGTGGGGGAGACGCGGGTGATCTGCACCGCCTCCGCGCAGAACGGCGTCCCGCGGTGGTTGACCGGCCAGGGGCGTGGCTGGCTGACGGCGGAGTACGGCATGCTGCCGGCCTCAACCGGCGATCGCCGCCAGCGTGACGTCACCCGCGGCCGCCCGGATGGTCGCACCGTCGAGATCCAGCGGCTGATCGGCCGCTCGCTGCGCGGGGTGATCGACCTGGGGCTGCTCGGCGAACGCACGATCTACCTCGACTGCGACGTGCTGCAGGCGGACGGAGGGACGCGCTGCGCCTCGATCACCGGCGCGTACGTCGCGCTCGCGCTCGCCTGCGCGCGGCTGCGGCAGGAGGGACAGCTCGAGGCCACGCCGCTAACCGGATCGGTCGCCGCGATCTCGTGCGGGATCGTGGACGGCCGGCCGCTGCTCGACCTCGACTACTCCGAGGACTCCACCGCGGAGGTCGACGCGAACGTCGTCATGACCGGCGACGGGGGCCTCGTGGAGGTGCAGGCCACGGCCGAGCGCACCCCCCTGTCCCGCGCCCATCTCGACGAGCTGCTGGCGCTCGCCGGCGACGGCATCGAGCAGCTGCGCGCGATCCAGGCCGCGGCCATCGATGGGGCGGCGCGGGACGCACAGGCGCCCTCGGCCCCGGCCGCGTGAGCGAGTCGGAGCCGTACGCGGGCCGGCCGGCGGGGGAGCGGCCGGGGTCACAGCCGGGGTCGCCGGTGGAGCTCGTGCTCGCCACCCACAACGAGCACAAGCGGCGGGAGTTCGACCGCCTGCTCCATGCCGGCGGGAGCGTCTCGATCGCGCTGCGGGCGCTTCCCGACGAGGTGCTGCTGCCGCCCGAGGACGCCGACAGCTTCGCCGGAAACGCGCTCGAGAAGGCGCGGGTCGCGGCCGCCGAGACCGGCAAGGCCGCGATCGCCGACGACTCGGGCATCTGCGCGGAGGCGCTCGGAGGGGCGCCGGGGGTGCGCTCGGCGCGCTACGCGGGCGAGCACGCCAGCGACCAGCAGAACCTCGACAAGCTGCTGCTGGAGGCTCCCACGGGCAGCGCGCTGGAGTACGTGTGCGTGATCGCCTACGTGGACCCGGGCACCGGTGTGGAGCGGTGCTTCGAGGGCCGCTGCCGGGGACGGCTGGCGGCTGCTCCCCGCGGCACTGGAGGGTTCGGCTACGACCCCGCCTTCGAACCCGACGACGGCCCTCGCGGCGCCACCATGGCCGAGCTCGGCGACGCCGAGAAGGACGCGATCAGCCACCGCGGGCGGGCGGCCAGGGCGCTCGCCTCATGGCTCGCCGGCGGGGAGCCCCCACAGCAGGTTGATCGCCCTACAGCAGGTTGATCGCCGCCGCGATCGCGAAGGGGGAGCCCCCACAGCAGGTTGATCGCCCTACAGCAGGTTGATCGCCGCCGCGATCGCGACGGCCAGGCCCAGGCCGGCGTAGCCGTTGTACCCGGAGATCAGCAGCAGCAGCGCCGTCAGCAGCGCCACCAGCACGGTGACCAGCCACGCGACCCGGTTGATGGCCATCGCCACGATTGTCCCCGATCGCACGGCGGGGGCGGCTCCTCGCAGCGGTGTCGCCGTGCGTCCACGCGGGGCTCGGACTACCGGTGGGTGCCGTCCGCGGGCGCTGCTAGCTTCGAGCCGCTGTTTCCGTGCCCATTTCACCTGCCGTACGAACGAGGAGGGCAGAAGTGACGAAGTCCGAGCTGGTTGAACAGGTCGCCGACCGCGCAGAGCTGACCCGCACCGACGCCTCGAAGGCCGTCGACGCCATGCTGTCCACCGTCGAGGACGCCCTGCGGCGCGGGAGCGACGTGACCGTCTCGGGGTTCGGAAAGTTCCACGTCAGCCAGCGGGCCCCGCGCGCCGGGGTCAACCCGCGCACCGGTGAGCGCATCCAGATCGCCGCATCGCGGGTGCCGCGGTTCACCGCGGGCAGCGCTCTCAAGAGCGCTGTGAAGGCGCGCTGACAGAGGTTCGCAGCTTCGGCGACACGCTCGCCGCGCGTGTCGCCGAGCGCGAGTCCCAGATCGTCCTGGGGCTCGACCCGGATCCGCTCGACCTCTGGCCCGGCCTCGCCGACCGCGCGGGCGGGTCCGCCGAGCAGGCCGTAGCGGCCGCCGTGCGGGAGCAGTGCCTGGCGCTGCTCTCCGCAGCCGGGCCGGCGTGCGTCGCGGTGAAGTTCCAGCTCGCCCGCTTCGAGGTGCTGGGCGCGCCCGGGCGGACGCTGCTCGGAGAGCTCGTGCAGGCGGCCCGCGAGCAGGGGCTGCTCGTGATCGCCGACGGCAAGCGGGGCGACATCGACGTCACCGCCGCCGCCTACGCCGCAGCCCTGTTCGAGGGTCTGGACACGCCGTTCGGTCCGCTGGAGGGCCTGCGGGCCGACCTCGCCACCGTCAACCCGCTGATGGGCATCGACGCGGTCGAACCGTTCCTGGTGGCGGCCCGCCGCGCCGGCGCAGGGGTGCTGCTGCTGGTGCGCACCTCCAATCCCGGGGCCCGGGACGTGGCCGACCTGCCGATGGCCGACGGCGACCCGCTCTGGGTACGCCTGGCGGGAATCGTGGCGCGGCTCGGTGCCGAGGGGGTGGGCAGCAGCGGACTCAGCGACGTGGGCGCGGTGATAGGCGCGAGCGAGCCCGGCCACCTTCCCCGGGCACGAGAGCTGATGCCCACGGCACCCTTCCTGCTGCCCGGAGTGGGCGCCCAGGGGGGCGAGGTCGCGCCGCTGGCCGCCGCCTTCGCGCCGGGGCGGGCCGGGGGCCTGGTGAGCGCCTCCCGCAGCATCGCGGGCGCCTACCGCGAGCGCGGCGGGGAGCCGGCGGCGGCTGCCCGGGAGGCTGCCGACACGCTTCGCGAGCAGGCCTGGACGCTGTCCGAGAGATCCTGAGAGGGCTCCCCCCCGGGTTCGCTAGCCTGTTGGTTCGCGCCTGATGTCAGCGCCGAGTGGGCGCTCGTGCAGCGGGTAGCGACCCAACGATGATCATCACCGTCACGCTCAACGCGGCGATCGACAAGTCGCTGGCGGTGCCGAACTTCAGACCGGGGCGGCGCCATCGAACCGTGGAACAACGGACCGCCGCCGGCGGGAAGGGCGTCAACATCGCCCGCACCCTGAAGGCGCTCGGCCAGCCGGTGATCGCAACCGGGTTCGCCGGCGGGGCCACCGGGACCCACATCGTCGAGCAGCTCACCGAGGAGTCGATCCTGAACGACTTCGTCCGCATCCGTGACGAGTCCCGCACCAACACCTCCGTGCTCGATCCCACCTCGGGACAGCAGACCGAGATCAACGAACGCGGTCCCGAGGTCTCCGAGAGCGAGGTCGAACTGTTCAAGGACAAGCTCGTGTACCTCGCTCGGGGCGCCGCCATCGTCGTGTTCGCCGGGTCGCTCCCAAGGGGCGTCGAGCCCGATCTGTACGCCACGCTCGTGAGGGAGCTCGAGCGCCTCGACGTGATGACGGTGGTGGACACCGACGGGGAACCGCTGCGTCAGGCGATGCGTGCCGAGCCCGACCTCGTCTCGCCCAACGTGCTCGAGGCCGAGGAGCTCGTGGGTCACGAGTTCGCCAGCGAGGAGGAGCGCTCCCAGGCCGTCGCCGAGATCTCGGCGCTGGGCTCGCGGGAGGCGATCATGACGCTCCCCGACGGATGCCTGGCGCAGCTGACGATCGACGGCCAGCGCCTGATCAAGCGCGCCCGCCTGGAGCCCGGCGAAGCCGTCGGCAAGATCGGCTCCGGCGACGCCTTCCTGGCCGGTTACCTCGCCGCCCGCTACGAGGGCCGTGCCCCCGACCAGTGCCTTCGCTTCGGGGTGGCCTGCGGCGCGGAGTCGACCGCGCGCCTGGGAACGGGCATCGACCCCCGCGAGGCCCGCCGCATGATGGGCGACGTGGAGCTGTCGCTGGTGGAGCTCCCCGCCGAGGTGTCCTGAGCTCCTGATCTCGCCGCCGGCGTGCGGGGCCTGTGCGCTCGCCGGCACCCGGACCCCGGGCGCGGTCTGAGCTACCCGCCGGCCACGTCCCGACGCAGGAACACGAGGTAGGCGGCCACCAGCGAGGGGACCGCGTACAGCGCGCACAGCCAGATCGAGTGTGTGACGGGAGCCCAGTCGGTGGGCGTCCGCAGCAGCCCCTGCCAGGCCTCGAACTGCTGCGTCAGCAGATAGGGGCGTGCTCCTTCGAGCCCGGGGATGCCGGAGATGATGTCGAGCAGGATCACGCTCCCGATCGTGGCCACGACCGCGGCCGCGCTGTTGCGCGTGACGACCGACAGCAGCACCCCGATGCTCACCACCGCGGCGAGGGGGATCAGGTAGATGGCGTTGGCCGCGAACACCAGCGCCAGCGCTTCCCCGGCGGGCACCACCGTGCCGGACAGGCTCACGACGTCGTGGAAGCCCCACGAGGCGATCCCCGCCACGGTGGCCACGACGGCCGACAGGAACACGGCCAGCATCCCGTAGGTGAACGCCGCCATGGCCTTGGCGGCGAGCACCTGGCCACGGTCGACCGAGCGCGTGAGGATCGTCTTCAGCGTCCCGTTGCCGTCCTCGTTGGCGACGATGTCGCCCGCCACCAGCGACGCCACGAGCGGCAGCATGAACACGGACAGGAAGGTGAGCATCAGCACCGGCGTGGCGAGCCCCGACTGGGTGATCTGGGCGGCGAAGATGCTCTGCGCGCCGCGGTCGTGATGGTGGTGGACGTCCTGGAAGGTCACGAAGAACAGCGGCAGGATCACGATCAGGCCGAGGCCGAGGTAGGTCCGCTTCTGGGAGACGAGCTTGCGCAGCTCCCAGCGGTACACCGTCAGCGTCGAGGGACGCCGGGGACGGCTGCGAGCGGGAGCGGCGACGGCGCCCGCGCCTGTTGCGGCGGCGCTCACGGTATGTCCTCGCCTGTGGCTCCCGAGCCGGAGCCGGCGCCGGAGCCGGGGCCGGAGCCGGGGCCCCGGAAGGGGCCCGCGTCCGCGATCGCGCCGGCCGGCACGCCGCTGCCGTTTACGGGGGCCGCGGCCGCGTTCCCGTCGGCGGCCCCCTCCGTGAGGCGGAAGAACAGGTCCTCGAGCGTCGCCAGCTGGGGCGTCAGCGCGAAGATCGCGATACCCGCCCGGCCCAGCGCCAGCGAGACCTCGCCAACGTCCTGCTCCTGTGCCTGGAACTCGAGTCCTCCGGAGGCGCCCGTCGCGCGGCTGACCCCGGGCTGCGCGCGCAGCAGCGTGAGCGCCCGCTGGTCGTCGCCCGTGCGCAGCCGGTAGTGGCTGCCTCCCTGGCGGCGCAGGTCCGACAGCGCCCCCTCGTAAACGACCCGGCCGCGGTCGACGATCGCCACGCGGTCGCACAGTTCCTGGACCTCGGGTAGCTGGTGCGAGGACAGGAGCACGGTCATGCCGCCGTCGGCGAGGCGGCGGATCAGCGAGCGCATGTCGCGCATGCCCGCGGGATCGAGGCCGGTGGCGGGCTCGTCGAGGATCAGGAGACGGGGACGGCGCAGCAGCGCCGCGGCGATGCCCAGGCGCTGTCGCATCCCGTGCGAGTAGCCGCCCACCTTGTGGCGCGCCCGCGGTGTCAGCTCGACCGTCTCGAGCACCTCCGGGATCCGCTCACGGGCGTCGTCGCCGTCCAGCGCAGCGAGCAGTTCGAGGTTCTTCCGGGCGCTCAGATACGGGTAGAAGCGGGGAGCCTCGACGAATCCTGCGACGCCCTCCAGGGCCCCCGCGCCCTGGCGCATGGGGTCGCGTCCGAACAGCTCCACGGCGCCCTCCGTGGGAGTGATGAGGCCGAGCGCCATCCGCAGCGTGGTGGTCTTGCCGGCCCCGTTGGGGCCGAGGAACCCGTACACGTCGCCGCTGCGCACGTTGAGGTCGACGTGGTCGACCGCGACCAGCTCTCCGTAGCGCTTGACCAGACCCCTCGCCCTCACGGGCTGGGGCTCGAGCGGCCCGTCAGAGGCCACGGGCGACGGCTTCGAGCTGCCCGGGCGAGACCGAGCCGGCGAGCAGGTACCGCACGCCCGCCCGCTCGAAGCTGAGCACCGTGCCGAGCGCCGTGCGCAGCTCGCTGGCCTTGGTTCCGTCGATGTCCACCTGGGGCAGGCCTTCGAGCTTGTCGCTCGAGCCGGACCCCTTGGAGCGGCTCTGCACCACGACAATCGATCCCGGGCCGTGGCCGACGGTGGTGACCTTCGGACGGGAGTGGGTCCTCCTGCGCTGCACCGGCGCCGCGACGTTGTCGCCGTAGGGGTGGCGTTCGACGGTCTGGGAGCCGTGAAGCGTGACTTCTTCCACCTTCACGTTGGACGGCGGAGTGATCGAGAAGACCGAGTCGGGCACGGGGCCGTAGGAGATCTCGCTCGCCGCGAGTTCGAGCACCGGGGAGGAGCCGCCGGTAGAGTAGAGGGCCGCCCGCAGGGGGGTGCCGTTGTCGGCGTTGAAGGACAGCTCGGCGCCGGCGAACAGGCTGCCGCCTTCCTTGGGCCCCACACGCACGGTGTAGGCCGGCTGCCCGGCGACGTCGGTGGGTTCCGCACCGGACACGGAAGCGTGCTTCTGCAGGTGCGAGATCGCTTCTTCGACGTGCTTCACGGAGGGAACTTCGTGGGACCGGGCGTGGTCACGCGACGGCACGGCCTCGTCGGGTTCCGAGGCCGAGGAGCCTTCCGAGGAGTCGCTCTTCGGCGCCTTGTAGCGGTACAGAGTGTTGTCGGCCGCGTCGTAGACCTCGAGTCGGTGGCCGTCGTAGATGACCTGGGTGTCGCCCGAGTCGTCCTGGAGCTCGAGCCGGAAGCGGCCGTCCTTGGAGGCCCACAGACGCCCGGAGCCGCCCGTGAACAGGGGACTCGAGGTGAGCGACGAGCCGCCTTCACCGCCGCCCTGGCCGTCGCCGGCGCCGGCGAGACCGGCACCTTCGAGCAGCTGGTTGGTCAGCTGGATGTTCGCCGACACGCCTTCCGGCGCGGGCGCGGCGAGGCCGTCGTGGATCGCCTGGGCGAGCGGCTTGGGTTCCGGTCTGGGACCGGCTCCCAGCGCGGAGGCCAGCGCGGTCGCGCCGATGGCGACGCCCACGATCACGCCGCACAGCAGCAGCAAGCGGTTGAGTGGGATGCGGCGAAGGGAGTTCAACGTGCTTTCGCCTCGGCCGGTCAGCCGGCAGATCCACATTAGCGACGCCTCATAAGCACCGATAAAGGTCATGTGAGGGCCCACACAGCCCCGGCGCGGGCCCGCCGGGCGCTTCGCGGAGGGGGAGCGGGAGGCCGCCGGGCGCTTCGCGGAGGGGTGGCGCGGGCCCGCCGGGCGCTTCGCGGAGGGGTAGCGCGCGCCCGCCGGGCGCTTCGCGGAGGGGGAGCCGATATGTTCTTGCCCGCAAATGGTCTATGTGGTCGTCCTCCTGTGGGTGATCGTCGGCCTGTTGGTGTTCTTCGTGGCGATGCGCCGTGGGCAGCGCCGCGTCACCGGGCCCGGCGAAGAGAGCCTGCGCCCCGAATCGAAGGCCAGCCGGCGTGTGACGGTCCTCGGTGTGGTGATCCTGGTCGCCTTCGGGCTGCTGGTGCCAGCCCTCGTGCTCGCCGACAACGGCAACAACAAGGCCTCCCAGGCGGTCGGCGGGGTGCACCTGACCGCGGCCCAGACCAAGGGCCGCGAACTGTTCGCCCACTCGTGCGTGTACTGCCACTCGCTCGAAGCGGTGCGCTCCTACGCCCGCACGGGGCCCAACCTGGACATCCGCGTGGGCGACGACATCTCGACCGTGGCCGGCCGCAGGGCGCTGGTGCTGAACGCGATCCTCGAAGGCCGGGCCCGCGGCAACGGGCAGATGCCGGCGCTGCTCTACCAGGGCAAGGAAGCCCAAGACGTGGCCTCGTTCGTGGCCGCCGTCGCCGGTCACTGAGGCTCGGCCGCCGGGCCGCTTTGGCCACACGTCGATAGCGGGCCCCCGGGGGCTCGGCTATAAGTCTGGAACCCAGTGGCCGAGGAGCATCCCAAGACCCCAGAGGACGTGAAGGCGTTCGTCGCGGAGCACAACATCCGCTTCATCCGCTTCTGGTTCACCGACATCCTCGGCCAGCTGAAGTCGTTCTCGATCAACGCCGCCGAACTGGACGACGCGTTCGAAGCGGGCATGGGCTTCGACGGCTCCTCGATCACGGGCTTCAACGCGATCGAGGAGTCCGACATGATCGCGATGCCCGACCCGAAGACCTTTGCGGTGCTCCCGTGGCGCCCCGAGGAGCAGGGCGTGGCGCGCATGTTCTGCGACGTGATCACGCCCGAGCGCACGCCCTACGAGGGCGACCCCCGGCACGTTCTGCGGCGCGCGATCGAACGCGCCCGGGCGATGGGCTTCGACACCTTCAACGTGGGGCCCGAGCTGGAGTACTTCCTGTTCCGCGACTCCCGCTCCACGGAGGTGCTCGACCAGGGCGGCTACTTCGACCTCACCACCCTGGACGCCGGCTCCGACGTGCGCCGCGAGACGGTGCTCGCGCTGGAGCAACTGGGGATCCACGTCGAGTACACCCACCACGAGGTCGGCCCCTCCCAGCACGAGATCGACATGCGCTACGCCGACGCCCTGAAGATGGCCGACGACTGCATGACCTACCGGATCACGGTCAAGGAGATCGCCATGAAGTACGGCTGGCACGCGACCTTCATGCCGAAGCCCCTGTTCGGGGAGAACGGCTCGGGCATGCACACCCACCAGTCGCTGTTCCAGGGCGAGCACAACGCCTTCTACGACCCCGACGACCAGTACTTCCTGTCGGACGTCGGCAAGGCCTTCATCGCCGGCCAGCTCAAGCACGCCCGCGAGATCTGCTCGATCTTCGCGCAGTGGGTGAACTCCTACAAGCGCCTGGTCCCCGGCTTCGAGGCGCCCGTGTACGTCGCCTGGTCGCGGCGCAATCGCTCCGCGCTCGTGCGGGTGCCGCTGTACCACCCGGGCCGCGAGCGCGCCACCAGGATGGAGCTGCGCTGCCCCGATCCCGCGTGCAACCCCTACCTCACCTTCGCGGTGCTGCTGCAGGCGGGCCTGGAGGGGATCGAGAAGGGCTACGAGCTGCCCGAGCCGATGGAGAAGAACCTGTACCACCTCTCCAGCGAGGAGCGCCGGCGGCTGGGCGTGGAGCAGCTCCCGGAGAGCCTCGGGGAGGCGATCGAGATAACGGCCGAGTCCGAGCTGGTGCTCCGCACCCTCGGGGAGCACATGTTCAACCGCTACGTCGAGATCAAGCGCCAGGAGTGGGACGACTACCGCGTCCAGGTCACCAGCTGGGAGCTGGACCGCTACCTGGCGATCCTCTGAGGGCGCCCGGCCCCGGGATCCCGCTGGACGGCGCCCGCGCCCCCGGCCCGGGGGATCCCGCTCGGACGGCGCCCGCGCCCCCGGCCCGGGGGATCCCGCTCGGCCGGCGCCCGGCCCGCGGCCGGAGATCCCGCTCAGGCGGCGCCGGGCACGGGGCAGGCGATCGGGCGCATCGGGGCGAAGTGCCAGTGCAGGGCCTGCAGCAGGTGGCCGAACGCGCCGGGGTAGCGCGCGGCCAGCTCGGCGCGTGCTTCCAGCACCGACAGGGCGTGCTGCTCGTACAGCGGCTCGCCGCTGAGCTGGTACAGGCGCAGCAGGCCCATGGCGGCGCTCGACCCGCCCGAGGGGATCGGCGAGTCCTCGAGATCCTTGCGGCGCACGATCAACGCTTCGGCGTCGGAGGCCGTCGAGAAGAAGCCCCCGTCCTCGGGGTCGGCGAAGCGCTCGAGGAGCGTGTCGGCCAGGTCGCGGGCACGCACGTAGAAGCGCTCGTCACAGCTGGATTCGAACAGCGCCAGCAGCGCCTCCAGCAGGAACGCGTGGTCCTCGAGGTAGGCGTCCAGGCGGGCACGGCCGTCGTTGTAGCTGCGCAGCAGCCGTCCGTCCGGGGCGCGCACGTGCTGCTCCAGGAAGTCGGCACAGGCGATCGCGGCGTCGGTGTAGCGGGGCTCGGCCAGCGCCGCGCCGGCGTCGGCGAGAGCGGCGATCATCAGCGCGTTCCAGCTCGTCAGGCGCTTGTCGTCCAGGCCGGGGCGCACGCGCTGCTCCCGCGCTGCGAGCAGCCGCGAGCGGATGCTCTCGCGCAGCTCCGGTTCGGGGCGCGGGCCGCGGTCCTCGAGCACGTTCAGGCCGGGCTCGGGGTGGTGGGGATCGAGGAAGTTGCCGTGCTCGTCCACCCCCAGCCAGGCGGCTGCGGCTTCGGCGTCCTGCTTGCCCAGGACGGCCTCGAGCTCGCCCGCCCGCCACACGTAGAAGCGACCCTCGACCCCCTCCGAGTCCGCGTCCAGGGCGCTGTAGAAGCCGCCCTCGGGCCCGCGCATCTCGCGCAGCGCCCACTCCAGCGTGTCCACGCACACGGCACGCAGCTCCTCCTGGCCGGTCGCCTGCCAGGCGTGCAGGTACACGCGGGCCAGCAGCGCGTTGTCGTAGAGCATCTTCTCGAAGTGGGGCACCGTCCAGGTGTCGTCGACGCTGTAGCGGTGGAAGCCCCCGCCGAGCTGGTCGTGGATCCCGCCCCCGGCCATCGCCTCCAGCGTGGTGAGCGCCATCGCACGCCCTCCCCGCAGCAGCAGGAACTCGAGCAGCGAGGCCTGGGGGAACTTGGGTGCGCCCCCGAAGCCTCCGTGGCGGGCGTCGAACGTCTCTCCGGCCCGGGCGGCGGCCTGGTCGAGGGCCCCCTCCTGCAGCGGCTCGTGGGCGCGACCGTGGCGGGCGCCGCTCGCGAGGTGCTCGCGCAGCCGCTCGCCGCCCTGCTCGATCTGCTCGCGGTCCTCCTCCCAGGCCTTGGCGATGGCCCTCAGCACGTCCTTCCACGAGGGCATCCCGGTGCGCGCCTCGGGCGGGAAGTAGGTCCCCCCGTAGAAGGGCAGCTGCCGGGGCGTGACGAACACGTTCAGCGGCCAGCCGCCCCGCCCGCTCATGCTCTGCAGCGCCTCCATGTAGAGGGCGTCGACGTCGGGGCGCTCCTCGCGGTCGACCTTCACGCACACGAAGTTCGCGTTCATCAGCTCGGCGGTGGCGGGGTCCTCGAAGGACTCCCGCTCCATCACGTGGCACCAGTGGCAGGAGGAGTAGCCGATCGAGACGATCAGGGGCCTGTCGAGCTCCCGCGCGCGGGCGAAGGCGTCGGGGCCCCACGGCAGCCAGTGGACGGGGTTCCCGGCGTGCTGGCGCAGGTAGGGCGAGCTCTCGCCGGCTAGCGCGTTCGCCACCGCCCGCCCCTGATTCGCGCCAGGTCCGGCCAGCCGTCAGCGGCGAGGCTCGACAGCTTCACGCTCGAGACATTCAGGTGGAAGCTGTGCCCTCCGAGCGTCCCGCTGGCCCGCCTGAGGTCGTCGCTGAGGCGCAGGCTGCCACCGGAGGCCTGCGGGCCGCTCACCCGCAGCACCGCCGGGACGACGCTGCCGTTGCGGACGGCCAGGCGGCCGGACAGGCTCACGCCCGTCACGAACGAGAAGTCGTGCAGCACCACCCCGCCGGCGGACAGCTGCGCATAGCCGCCGCGCAGGCCCCCGAAGCTCGACCCGGTGGGGAGCGCGGCGTCGGCCTGCAGCGTGGCTCCCACCACCTCGCGGCTGAGGTCCACGATCGCCTCCAGCGCGGCCACGAGCGTGCGCCCGGGGCGACCCGAGAGCCCGTGGGGCGCCCGCAGGCGATTCAGGTGGGTGGGGTCCAGCGGGGTGGGCGAGAACGGGTTGGGCGCCGATGCACAGGGGGCGGGGGTATGCCCCGCGAAGAAGCTCTCGACGGCGGCGGAGGCGCATTCGGAGAGGTCGCTGCCGATCACCGAGTGGCCGGTGAAGGGGACCACCTCGAGCTCGGCGCCGGGGATCTCGGCGGCGACCTGGCGGGCGTTGGAAGTGGGGGTGCGGAGGTCCTGGGCGCCCGACAGGATCAGCGTGGGCACGTCGGGGAGCCCGCCTTCGGCGGGGGGCGGCGCGGATGCGTCGGGCCAGGCAGCGCACGCTTCCAGGAGGCTGGCGGAGTAGGCGGTGGCCGCGTCGAACGGATAGAAGTAGCTCCCGGGCTGGGCCTCCAGGAAGCCGCGGGCTTCCGCGAGCCGGGTTGCCGCGGTGGCGTTGCGCGACCACGGGAACCTTGTCTCCTCGCAGGTCGTGGTGGCGAACAGCGCTTCGTCGACCGACTCGGCGCTTTCCACCTGACGTTCGCGGGGTAGCGTGGGGATCAGCCCCTCGGAGAGCACGTGCAGCCGCAGCAGCGGGTCGGGGTCCCCGTTCAGCGCCGAGCGCACCGCGGCCGGCAGCAGCGCGCGCAGCGCGGGGTTCACGTCTCCCGCCTCGATCGTCCGCAGCAGTCCCGCCTCGTCGAGCGCGGCCGCGTGGCGGCGGCCGTGTCCGTCGAAAACCGATCCACCCAGCGCGTGGCTGCGCAGGCGCGCGTTGAGCGCGGCGAGGTCGGTGACGGGGTTGGCGGTGATGGCCGCGCAGGCACGCCTGGCGCAGAGTTCCTGCATGACTCCCGGGAGCGCACGGAAGCTGGGAATCGCGAACGGTTCGGGTCCGTCCACGGGGACCACCGAGTCGAGCACGAGCGCTTCTACGCGTTCGGGGTACTGCTGGGCGTACTCGAGTGCGACCTTGGTGCCGTAGGAGGTGCCGTACAGCACCAGCTTCTGATAGCCGCCCGCCACCCGCAGGGCCTCGATGTCGCGCACGCTTTCCTCGGTCGTGAAGGCAGCCCGAGCGGGGCCGATCTCGAGCGCGCACTGTTCGAACAGCCGCGAGACCGAACCGCCGCTGAAGTGTTCCACGGCCCGGCAGCCGAGTGGGTTGGAGCTGCCGGTGCCGCGCTGGTCGAACAGGAGCAGGTCGCGCGTGTGCAGCGCGGGGGCGATCGCTTCGGCGATGAATTCGCGGAGTGGCAGGGCGGGCTGACCCGGCCCACCGGCGAGCCCGACGACCGCGCTCGTGCTCGGCGCCCCGCCCGCGAGGCGGCGCATGACGCTGAGCGAGATCGAGCCGGGAACGGACCCTTCGCGCGCCAGGGGCACCGGCATCGTGGCGCACCCGAACGAGCTCTGGCCGCGGCACGGGGTGAAGGTGAGCGACGCCGCCGCGGCGGGCTGTGCCCCGAACGCAGCCGCGACCAGGGCGCAGAGGAGCCAGGCCGGCATCGTCAGGATGGCGCGCCCGCTCATTGCCGACGACGATAGCGGTCCGCCGGTGCGCCCGATCCAGGTAGGGTCCGCCCGATGGCGAGCGGCGAGCGGGAGACCCTCCGGGCGCCCGGCGCCCCGGCCGCGATCGGCCCGTACAGCCATGCCGTGCTGTTCGGGGGCCTGCTGTGGTGCAGCGGGCAGATCCCGCTCGACCCCGTCTCCGGCGAGATCGTAGGCGCGGGCCCCGCCGAGCAGGCCGAGCGCTGCCTGCACAACCTCCAGGCCGTGTGCGAGGCGGCCGGCACCGAGCTCTCGCGCGCGGTGCGGATGACCGTGTACATGACCGATCTCGCGGCGTTCGCGGAGGTCAACGAGGTGTACGGCGGCTTCTTCGGGTCCGATCCCCCCGCACGGGTGGCGATCGGGGTGGCCGCGCTGCCGCGCGGGGCCCAGGTGGAGATCGACGCGGTCGTGGCGCTCTAGCCGGGCCCGCCCCGCAGCTCGGCGCGCTTGATCTTGCCGCTGGCGGTCCTCGGCAGCTCGGCGGCGAACTCGACGATGCGGGGGTACTTGTAGGGGGCGGTCTCGCGCTTGACGTGGTCCTGGAGCTCGCGCACGAGCTCAGGCGTGGGCTGAGGGGCGCCGTCGCGCAGCACCACCACCGCCCGCACCACGGAGCCGCGCTCGTCGTCGGGGGCGGCGACCGCGGCGGCCTCCGCCACGGCCGGGTGGGCGACGAGCGCCGACTCGACCTCGAAGGGCCCGATGCGGTAGCCGGCGGACACGATCACGTCGTCCGCGCGGCCCTCGAAGTACAGCCACCCGTCCTCGTCGCGGCGGACGCGGTCGCCGGTGTGCCAGGGCTGCGACCCCGGCCCCCCGGCGGCCACGCTCCAGCGCTGAGGGCTGCTCCCCGAGGCGGGCTCGCGGCGCACGTGCTCGCCGAGGTAGCCGAGGAAGAACGTGGGGACGGTGGCCGGCTCGAGCACGAGCTCGCCGTCCTCGATCTCCAGATCGATGCCCGGCAGCGCCCGTCCCATGGACCCCGGCCGCGCGCGCTCGCCGGGCATGCTGCCGGTCAGCTGGCCGGTCTCGGTCTGGCCGTAGCCGTCACGGATCTGCAGGCCCGTGGCCTGCTCCCACGTACGGAGCACCTCAGGGTTCAGCGCCTCTCCGGCGGCCACCATCCCGCGCAGGTCGGGGAGGCGGCGGGGCTCGGCACGCTTTGCGATCACGCGGTACTCGGTGGGCGCCATGCAGAGCACGTTGACGCGCTCGCGCTCGAGCAGCTCGAGGCGCTCGTGGGGGTCGAAGCGGGCGTCGTGCAGCAGCGCGGTGGCGCCGGCCAGCCAGGGGGCCATGAACACGTTGCGGGCCGACTTCGACCAGCCGCTGGCGGCGGTGCACCACACCAGCTCGCCGGGCGAGGGCGCCAGCCAGCTGCTGGCCTGCAGGCGCTGACCGAGCAGGTAGCGCTGGGCGTGGACGACCGCCTTCGGCCCGCCGGCGGTGCCGCTGGTGAACGTGATCAGCGAGGGCTCCTCGGGGCCGAGCTCGGCCGCGGGGGCGGGCTCGCCCGCGAACAGGCTCTCGTCGGGGATCAGCAGCACCGGGGCGTCGGGAGCGGCGCGCTCGAGCTCGGCCCGGTTGCGCTCGTCGGCGATTATCAGCGCGGGGCGCGTGACCTCGATCCGCAGGCGCAGGTCCTTGGCGCGGAGCTGCTCGGTGCAGGGCAGCACCACGGCCCCGGTGCGAAAGCAGGCGAGCATCGCCAGCACCCACTCGGGGCGGTTGCCGATCAGCGTCATCACGACCTCGCCCCGGCCGGCGCCGTGGCGCGCGAAGGCGCCCCCCAAGCGGGCCGCCCGCTCCGAGAGCTCGCCGAAGCTCCACTCCCGCCGGGAGCCCTCGCGGGACAGCTCCACCAGCGCGCGGGCCCCGGCGGGCGCGCCGTCGACGATCTCGCTCGTGAAGTTCACGCCGGTATTCTCTTCGCAACAGAAGCCAGCGACCCCGGAGCCCGATACGCACGATGGCCGTAGCCGCCGACCAGAACACCGAGATGACCGACGAGCAGCGCGCGATCACCGAAATGGTGCGCCAGTTCGCCGACGAGCAGATCATCCCCAACGCCGAGCACTATGACCACGAGGACAGCTTCCCCGAGCCGATCGTGGAGCAGATGAAGGAGCTGGGCCTGTTCGGGGTGACGATCCCCGAGGAGTACGGGGGCATGGGGCTCGACCTCACCACCTACGCGATGATCGTCGAGGAGCTCTCGCGCGGCTGGATCTCGATCTCGGGCGTGATCAACACGCACTTCATCGGCTCCTACCTGCTGATGAAGTTCGGCTCCGAGGAGCAGCGCCAGAAGTACCTCCCGCGCATGGCCACGGGCGAGATCCGGGCCGCCTTCTCGCTGTCCGAGCCCGAGCTGGGCTCCGACGTGCAGGCGATCAAAACCTCCGCCCGCAAGGTGGACGACGGCAGCTACGAGATCAACGGCCAGAAGATGTGGGTCACCAACGGGCTGCTCTCCTCGCTCGTGTTCGTGCTCGTCAAGACGGACCCGGACGCCGACCCTCGGCACAAGGGCTTCACCTGCTTCATCGCCGAAAAAGAGCCGGGGGTGAGCGAGAACACCGGCGCCTTCGCCGGCCTGAACGTGCCCCCGAAGATCAAAAAGCTCGGCTACAAGGGGGTCGAGTCGACCGAGCTCGTGTTCGACGGCTACCACTGCCCGGCGGAGAACATCCTCGGCGGCGAGCAGGCGGGGCTGAACAAGGGCTTCGCCCAGATGATGGACGCGCTAGAGGTCGGGCGCGTGAACGTGGCCGCCCGCGGAGTCGGCATCGCCCAGCGGGCGCTCGAGCTGGCGCTGCGCTACTCACAGGAGCGCAAGACCTTCGGCAAGCCGATCGCCGAGCACCAGGCGATCCAGTTCAAGCTGGCGGACATGGGCACCCAGGTCGAGGCTGCCCGGCTGATGACGCTGCGAGCGGCCCGGCTGAAGGACGCCGGCGAGCGGTCGGACCTCGAGGCCGGGATGGCGAAGCTGTTCGCCTCCGAGGCGGGGCGCTTCTGTGTCGAGGAATCGCTGCGTATCCACGGCGGCTACGGCTACTCCAAGGAGTACGAGATCGAGCGTCTGTACCGCGATGCGCCGCTGCTGCTGATCGGCGAGGGCACCTCCGAGATCCAGCGCATGGTCATCGGCCGCAAGCTCCTGCAACGGCACAAGATCTAGGGGGCGGCGACGCTCTCCGGCACGCGCATCACCAGCTGGGAGGGTCGCCTTGTCGGATGACGCGCGGGTGCTGATCGAGCAGGCCACGCGGCGCTTCCTGGAGGAAGTGCCGGCTCTGGAACCGATCAAGCTGGTCGTGGGCGTGGAGCTCCGCGGTCGCGGGGACACGCAGCAGTTCCGGCTGGAGATGCCCGGCGTGAAGGTCACGAAGGACGCCGCGCTGGACGCCCGCGTGCGGGTGGACATGCGCCGCGAGTTCTTCAACGTGATGGCCCGCGAGGGGAAGGTGCCCGACTGGGTCGAGGCCTTCACCTACGGCCAGGCCAAGGCATCCGGGCCCGAGCAGTTCCTGCGGCTGATCGTGAACGTGGTGGAGCGCCAGCAGGAGCGCGAGCGCACGCCCAAGGCGCGCAAGCACGCCTAGCCGCGCTCGCTCAGTGGTAGGCCGTCAGCTGCTCGGCCAGGAACGCGAGCGAGCCAAGCAGGAACAGGCACATCACGATCAGGGAGAAGTTTTCGTTCACGGCCTCGGTCCGGGTTCCTACAAACGCTTTAGCTGCAGGGGATTCTAGGCCAGCACGGCCTCGTTGTCATATAGCTTCAGCACGCGCACGGTCCCATCGGGGGAGGCGTCCAGGCACAGCCTGCAGAGAACGCACTCGTCGAGGTTCTCCTGCACGATCTCTAGCTTCCCGTTCGGGCCCTGGGCGAAGATGTCCACCGGGCAGGCTTCCGCGAGCGCGCGTGCCAGCTCGGCGTCGCGGGCGACCTCGTCGCTGACCTCCACGGCGATGAAGGTGGCGTCCTGCCTCATCCGGACCCGGTCCCGTTGCCGGCCGAGGCGCGCTCGGCGATGCGCGAGCCGATCATCTCGGGGATGTCCTCGATGCGCTCGGCCACCTGGATGCCGGCGTTGGCCAGGCGGGCGATCTTCTCCGAGGCCGTGTCCTCCTTTCCTTCCACGATCGTCCCCGCGTGCCCGAAGCTCATCCCCGGCATCTCGTCCATGAAGCGGCCGGCCATGAAGGCCACGATCGGCAGTCGCCGGGACTCCTCCTGGGCGAGCGTCCAGGCGGCCAGCTCGGCCTCCATGCGGCCGCCGGGCTCGGTGTAGATCACGATGCCCCGGGTCTGGGGGTCGGCCGCGAACAGGGGCATCAGCTCGGCGTAGGTGGAGCCGATGATCGCGTCGCCGCCGATCGACACGGCCGCCGACTGGCCGAGGCCCGCCGCCGACAGCGTCGAGGACATCTCGGTGGTCATCCCGCCCGAGCGGGAGATCACGCCGATCGGCCCGGGCGTGTAGGCCTGGGCGGCGTTCTTGGCGGGGCCGCCGATGCCGCCCATCTTGATCACGTCCGGGACGATGATCCCGAGGCAGTTGGGCCCGATGATGCGGGCGCCGCGCAGGGCCGCGAGCTCGACCATCGCAGCCACGTCGCGACGCGGGATCCGCTCGGTCACGATCACCACCAGCTTGATCCCGTTCTCCAGCGCCTCGAACACGGCGTCCCGGGTGAAGGCGGGGGGGACCGTGACGACCGATCCGTCGATCGGGCCGCCGTGATGCTCGACGGCCTGGGCCACGGTGTCGAACACGGGCACCCCGTGGACCTCGCGACCCAGGCGTCCCGGGGTCACGCCGCCGACGATCTTGGCGCCGCTGCCGTAGTCGAGGCACTCGCGGGTGAGGTTGACGGCCTCCCGGCCCGTGATGCCCTGGACGATGAAGGTCGTGTCCGCATCGACGAGGATCGACATCAGGCGGTGGCCTCGCCCTGCGGGGGCGCGGCCGTGGCGCCGGCGCCCTGGATCTTCTCGACCGCCCGGCGGGCGGCCTCGTTCAGCGACACGCTGCGGTCCGCGTAATCGACGCCGTAGCGCTCGAGGATCTTGAAGCCCTCCTCCTCCCACGCTCCCGGGATGCGGAAGATCGCGATCTTCTCGGCGGGGTCGAAGTCGAGCTCCAGGCACGCTTTGATGACCCCGCGGGCGACGATGTCCACGCGCGTGTTGGACACGATCGACATCATCACCGCGATCTTGTCCACGCCGGGCTTGGACAGCACCAGCTTCGTAAGCCCGCACGCCTTCGACACGGACGGGTTGCCACCGATCTCGCAGTAGTTGGCGGGACGTCCGCCGTGGGCCCGGACGGCGTCGAACAGGGTCAGCGAGCCTCCGCCGGCGCCGATCACGAGCCCGAGGTTGCCGTCGAACTCGGTGACGTTGCCCGCGACCCCGCGGTGGTCGCTGGAGTCGATCTGCTCGCCGGCCAGCTCGAAGGGGGTGGGCTCGCGCGCCTGGCGTGTCTCCTCCTTGCCGACGCCCAGTTCCCCGAGCAGCTTTTCGTGGCGGGGGCGGGCCTCGTTCTCCATGTCCATGTGGGCGTCGAGCGCCACGAACGAGCCGTCCGCGAGCCTGCCGAGCGGGTTGATCTCGGCCAGCACCATGTCGTTCTCCACGAACATACGGGCGAGCCGGCTGACGATCGGCACGAGCTTGCCCAGCGCCGGCCCGGTGACGCCGCTCGAGGCGATCGCCTCCTTGGCCACGAAATCACTGAACGGCAGGATGTTGGAGAAGTGCCGGCGGCCGACCCGCTCGGGCTGCTCCTCGGCGACCTGCTCGATGTCGATGCCCCCGACGGGCGAGAAGATGATCACCGGCTGCTTGCGGGTGCCGTCCCACACGACGCCCGCGTAGTACTCCTGCTCGACCTCCGCGCGGGGATCCACGAGCACGCCTCGCGGCATGTGCCCGTTGATTTCCAGGGTGAGGATCTCGCGGGCGTGGGCGACGGCCTCCTCGGGGGTGTCGGCGAACTTGACCCCGCCGGCCTTCATCCGCCCGCCGCTGAGAACCTGCGACTTGATCACCGTGGGCCCGCCGATGCGGGCGGCGATCTCGCCGGCCTGCTCGGCCTCGGTGGTGAAGCCGTAGTCGGTGACCGGGACGCCCGCTCGCCTGACGAGCTCCCGGGCCTCGTACTCGAAGAACCTCATGCGGCGTGGAACCCTAAGTCAGGCTGCCTGCCGGCCGCTCGCCGGTCCCAGGCCCTCTTCCGGCGGGAAGCCGTAGGCCTCCGCCAGCTCCGGGTCCTTGCGGGCGAGCATTTCGGCCAGGTTCACCATCACCTTGCACTGCTTCCAGGTGGCGTCGTCCTGCATCTTGCCGTCGATCATGTGCACGCCCCGCCCATCGGGGATCGCCTCGATCACCTTCTTGGCGAAGGCGACCTCCTCCGGGTCGGGCGAGAACACCCGCTTGGCGATCGCGATCTGGGCCGGATGCAGCGACCAGGCGCCCACGCACCCGAGCAGGAACGCCGCCCGGAACTGGGTTTCGCAGCCCTCTTCGTCGCGGATGTCGCCGTAGGGCCCGTAGAAGGGCAGCGCCCCCACCCCGGTGCACGCGTCCACCATGCGCGCGATCGAGTAGTGCCACGGGTCCTGCTGGTAGCTGGGACGGGGGGCGTCGGGGTTCTCGGGGTCGGGGTCTGCGATCGTGCGATATCCCGGGTGCCCGCCCCCCACACGCGTGGTCTTCATGCGCCGCGAGGCGGCGAGGTCGGCGGGCCCGAAGCTCATTCCCTGGATGCGGGGTGAGGCGGCGGCGATCTCCTCGAGGTTGGTGACCCCCTGGGCGGTCTCGAGGATCGCGTGGATCAGGATCGGGTGGTCGAGTTCACAGCGGGCCTCGAGCTGGGCCAGCAGGCGGTCGACGTAGTGGATGTCCCACGGCCCCTCGACCTTGGGGATCATCATCACCTCGAGCTTGTCGCCGATCGTCTCGACCAGCTGGGTGATGTCGTCGAGCACCCACGGCGAGGCGAGCTCGTTGACGCGCGTCCACAGCGACGTCTCGCCGAGGTCCATCTCGCGTCCCACCCTGATCAGGCCTTCCCGCGCCGCCACCTTGCGGTCCACCGGCACCGCGTCCTCGAGGTTGCCCAGCAGGATGTCCACGGTGGGCGCGATGTCGGGGACCTTGGCGACCATCTTCTCGTTGGAGAAGTCCAGGAAGTGGATCATCCGCGAGGGCTTGAAGGGGATCTCGCGGGCGGGTTCTGGGGCGCCGATCGCCAGCGGCTTGAAGAAGTCTCGGGGGTTTCGCAAGTGCCCTCCTGGTTGCCGGATTCCGCTCGGCGGACGGCGCCGCCGGGGCCTCAGTATCGAGCATAGGCGCTCCTGACGCCCCGGCGGCGGTCGCTCAGCCGTGCACCTGGAGGCTGTACACGAGTGAAAGTTCGCTGGTGATTTCGCATGTCACCGGGCCGTTTTCCGCCTTCCTTGCGACGACGCGATGGCGCCTTCGCCCGATGCGCCCGTGGGTCTTCCGCTTGCCCTTGCCGGTCTTGTGCTTCCTGCCGACAGCGACCACCACGGCCCTCGGAGGGGCCGCCGGCTGGACGGCGATCGTGGGCGGCAACGCGACGCCCGAGTCCGGTTCGGCGCCCTTGTAGGAGCCGGTGTTTTCACCGGCGGCGTTCTTGCATTCGATCGACTTCCTGCCCCCCTCGCTGATCGCCTCGATCGGGCCCACGCCGGCGTGCGCGGCGCCGGCGAGCATCTGGGCCTTGGCCAGGCCGTCCCCGATCGCCTGCACGAGCGCCAGGTGGTACTGGGTGTTGGCTTCCACCGGGTTGGCCGTCTGGGAGATCGGCACGCGCCCGATTCCCACCACGCTGATCGTGTCGATGCTCTGCACCTGAGTCACTTCCGCGCTCGCCGTGGGCGCCGCAACCAGCAGCGCGACGGCGAACGAAGCGGCGAACGAAGCGGTCAAGAAGCCCTTCATGAGCTCCCCCTTTCTCGTCGATGGCGGCCGACCGTACCAATGCCCCGATGCCGGCCCCGTCAACCCCCGCCGCAGCCGCCGCGTGCGCGCCGCGCGGCGGCGGACGGCTAGAGTTGGGACCCATGAGCGAGACCCGGACCGACGAGCGAGACGCAGTGCAGACCGATCAGGCGACCCGCGAGGCCAGCGGCGCGCACCCCTACGGGCGCTACCTCGAGGAGTTCGAGGTGGGCGACGTGTACAAGCACTGGCCCGCCAAGACCGTCACCGAGGGCGACGACCACCTCTTCTGCCTGCTGACGATGAACCACCACCCGCTGCACATCAACGACGTGTACGCGAAGGCCTCCCAGCAGGGCCGCAACGTCGTCGTGGGGCCGCTCGTGTACTCGCTCGCGCTCGGCATGTCGGTCAGCGACGTGAGCGGCAAGGCGATCGCCAACCTGGCCACCGAAGAGCTCAAGCACCCGGCCCCCGTGTTCCACGGCGACACGCTGTTCTGCGAGTCGGAGGTGCTCGAGAAGCGCGAGTCCCAGTCCAAGCCGGACCGGGGGACCGTCAGGGTCCACACTCGCGTTCTCAACCAGGACGGGGTCCTGGTGGCGGAGTTCAAGCGTCTCGTGCTGGTGCCCCGCCGCAACCCCGGCACCGCCTCCAGCAACGGCGCCGCCTAGGCATCCCGGGCCCTGCGGGGCACGACGGATGCCCAGCAACGGCGCCGCCTAGGCATTCCGGGCCCGGGGCCACGACGGATGCCCAGCAACGGCGCCGCCTAGGCATCCCGGGCCCTGCGGGGCACCACGGATGGGATCTGCGGCCATCCCGATAGGCCCCCGCTCTGTCCTGCGATAGGCTTTGACCCATCGCCCCTGATGGGCGATTTTTTGGTTGCGGCGGGTAACGAGAATCCGCCGGCGGCGCCCACCAACGAGGCGCCGATGACAGCGAACTACAGGAGCCGCCCGTCGCGATGAGCACCACCCTTCCCGCTCCAACCAAGCACGAGCGTCTGCTGGCATGGGTCGAGGAGATGGCGGCCCTCACCGAACCCGAGGACGTCCGCTGGTGCGACGGCTCGGCCGAGGAGTACGAGGAGCTGTGCGCCGAGCTGGTCGAGGCGGGCACCTTCGAGCGCCTGTCCGACGCCAAGCGTCCGAACTCCTACCTCGCCGTGTCCGATCCCGGTGACGTCGCGAGGGTCGAGGACCGGACCTTCATCTGCACCGCCACCGAGGAGGAGGCCGGGCCCACCAACAACTGGCGCGAGCCCGGGGAGATGCGCGAGGCGCTGACCGAGCTGTTCGCCGGCTCGATGCGTGGTCGCACGATGTACGTGGTGCCCTTCTGCATGGGCCCGCTCGGCTCGGACAAGAGCCACGTCGGGATCCAGCTCACCGACTCCACCTATGTGGCGGTGTCGATGCGGATCATGACCCGCATGGGCACCGGGGCCCTGGAGGCACTCGGTGCCGGCGGCCAGTTCGTGCCGTGCCTGCACTCGGTCGGGATGCCGCTCGCCGAGGGCGTCCAGGACGTGCCGTGGCCCTGCAACGCCGAGAACAAGTACATCGTCCACTTCCCCGAGACCCGCGAGATCTGGTCCTTCGGCTCGGGCTACGGCGGCAACGCCCTGCTGGGCAAGAAGTGCTTCGCGCTGCGGATCGCCTCGGTGATGGCCCGTGACGAGGGTTGGATGGCCGAGCACATGCTGATCCTCAAGCTCACCTCGCCCGAGGGCGAGGTCAAGTACGTGACGGGCGCCTTCCCGAGCGCCTGCGGCAAGACCAACCTGGCGATGCTGATCCCGACGCTCGAGGGCTGGAAGGTGGAGACGATCGGCGACGACATCGCCTGGATGAAGTTCGGCGACGACGGGCGCCTGTACGCCATCAACCCCGAGGCGGGCTTCTTCGGCGTGGCTCCCGGAACGAGCGAGAAGACCAACCCGAACGCGATCAAGATGGTCTCCCACGACACGATCTTCACCAACTGCGCGAAGACCGACGAGGGCGACATCTGGTGGGAGGGTCTCACCGCCGAGCCCCCGGCGCACCTGATCGACTGGCACGGAGAGGACTGGGCTCCGGACTCCGAGACGACCGCGGCCCACCCCAACGCGCGCTTCACCGTGCGCGCCGACCAGACGCCGGCGATCGCCCCGGAGTGGGAGGACCCGGCGGGGGTCCCGATCGACGCGATGCTGTTCGGCGGGCGCCGCTCGACCGTCGTGCCGCTCGTGACCGAGGCGTTCGACTGGGAGCACGGCGTGTTCCTCGGCTCTGTGATGGGCTCCGAGAAGACGGCCGCGGCTGCCGGCACGGTCGGCGAGCTGCGCTTCGACCCGTTTGCGATGCTCCCGTTCCTCGGCTACAGCATGGCCGACTACTTCGGCCACTGGTTGAAGGTCGGCCGCACCTCCGGAGCCAAGCTCCCGAAGATCTTCTACGTCAACTGGTTCCGCAAGGACGCCGACGGGCGCTTCCTGTGGCCCGGCTTCGGCGAGAACTCGCGCGTGCTCGCGTGGGTGTTCGCCCGCTGCGCCGGCCACGGCGCGGCCCGCGAGACCGCGATCGGCCTGATCCCGCCGGTGGGGGAGGAGGGCATCGACACGCGCGGCCTCGACGTCACCGACGAGCAGGTGTCCGAGCTGCTGCGGGTGGACAGCGCCGAATGGCGCGCCCAGCTGCCCCAGTTCCACGAGCACTACGCGCGTTTCGAGCACCTCCCCGACGAGCTGCACGCGCAGCTGCGTGCGCTCGAGCAGCGGCTCGACTCCTAGCCCGCGGCTCGACTCCTAGCCCGCGGCTCGACTCCTAGCCCGCGGCTCGACTCCTAGCCCGCGGCTCGACTCCTAGCCCGGGCTACTCGTGGCCGTGGTCTTCGCTCGCGGCCGCCGGCGGGCGGGACTCCTCCGCCAGCGAGGTGATCGTCAGCGATCCCCTCGCCGCCGACTCGAGCACCTCCGTCGCCTCCTCGAGTGAGCGGGCGTAAAGCTCCACCAGCAGGTGCACGATGATGCGCGAGTCGTCCTCGTGCTTGTGGAAGCGCACGTGGGTGAAGAACTCCCTCACCCCGTGGTCCCCGAAGGCGGCGTAGGAGAGGGCGTCCCCCGCCTCGGGACCCGAGCAGCTCTCGACATCGTCGGCGTCCACCGCCACGGTGCACGAGGCGACCCACGGGGTGCCCGCGATCATCCGTTCCCAGCGGTCTTCGATCGGCTCCACCCTGCCGTTGTTGAAGCCGAGGTGGGGCTGGTCGTGCATGCACTCCAGGCACTGCACCACCGCCTCCTGCAGCTCGTCCACCACTTCGGCGCGCTCGCCCGTGTCCGGGTCGATCTTGTGGATGCCCTCGTAGTGGACCTGGACCTCCAGGTCCCGCGACCAGCAGCGGTAACAGCGCAGCCAGCTGCGGGCGCTGGTCTCGGCCATCGAGCCCTCCATGCAGACCATTGTATTCGCGCCCAACGTGCGCCTTGCTCGCGCCGGGCGTGCGCCTTGCTCGCGCGGGCGTGCGCCCTCACTCGCGCGGCGGGTGCGCGGGGTCAGCCGAATGTGAAGGCGTAGCCGGTGACGCCGTCGGCGAAGCGCAGCGCCAGGTGGTGGTGCCCGTCGCCGTTCAGCGCCACGAGCCAGTACAGCCGCTGACGGCGCACGGTCGCCACGCCTGCGTGGACGTCCGCGCCCGCGTCGGCGGCCGAGATCGGATGTCCGTCAAGCAGCACCCTCACGGGCAGCGGGCGTTCCCCGGGCGAGCTCAGCACGAGGTACACGTCCTTGGCCTGGAACCCCACGTCGATGCCGGCGCCCGAGACCGCCAGCGCCGGCTGGCCGGCGATCCGCCACTTGCCGCTGTAGACGAATTCGTTCAGCGCCGGGGCCTTCGCGGGCGGGGATCCGTAGTCGTGCAGCCCGTCGAAGGGGCCCCCGCGCCAGCCTTCCGCGCGCTCGGTGCCGAGGTACGTCTCGGGGGTGGCGAGGTTGGACGGCACGATCACGCCGCTGGCGTGGCCGCGTGCCCCCACCCGGGCCCCCGCCGCTGCCAGCAGCGCCCGGATCGCGGTTTCGGTCTTGTCGTAGTCCCCCTCGCCGAACGCGGCATAGCGGACCTGCCCGTGGGCGTCGATCAGGTAGTCGGCGGGCCAGTACTCGTTCCCGTACGCGTTCCAGGTGCCCATTTCGTTGTCCTGGACGACCGGGTAGCGCAGGCCGAACTGACGGATCGCGTTTTCCACGTTGCCCGCGTCGCGCTCGAAGGGGAACTCGGGGGTCTCAACGCCGACGATCGTGAGCCCGTCCCGACGGTAGGCGGCATCCCAGGCCTTCAGGTAGGGCAGCGTGCGGATGCAGTTGATGCACGTGTAGGTCCAGAAGTCCACGAGCACGACCCTCCCGCGCAGCGAGGACAGCGTCAGCGGCCTGTCGCCGGGGGTGTTGAACCAGCGCTCGGTGTCGGTGAACTGGGGCGCCGCGCCGGCCATCGGCAGCTGGCGCGCGTCCGCCAGCAGCGTGGCCTGGCTCGCCGACGGGCCCGCGGCCGTCAGCTTCGCCGCCGAGCCGCCGCCACCACACGAGGAGGACCCGTTCGCCGCCACGAAGCGTGGATGGTGGCCGGTGATCTCGTGCAGGCGTTCGGTGACGGTCGGCGAGCACTCGAGCCCCGCCGTGAGGTTGACGTCGGGGATGTGGCGGGCGACGAATTCGTCGTAGTTGACGTCGAGGCTCGTCGCCAGCAGCACCGCCGTGACGATCATCACCACGCCCAGCGCCCGCTGCAGGGCCGGCCCCTGCCCGGCGCGGCGTACGCGGTCGAACAGCTTCCTGCCGCCGAGCGCCAGGGCCAGCAGCACGACCCCCGAGCCCGCCGCGTAGGCGAGCGCGAGCAGCACGGTTCGGCCGCTGGCGGCGCTGACCGAGATCACCGCGGCGAGGATCGGCGAGGCGCACGGCGTGTAGACGAAGCCGAGCGCTCCCCCCACCACCAGTCCGGAGCGGAAGCCGTCGCCGCGCGAGCGGGGCCCGAAGCGGGCCAGCCGCGACAGCGGCGCCTCGATGCGGTCCGACAGCGCCGGCGCCAGCAGGCTCACGCCGAACACCACCAGCACCGCGATCGAGAGGTCGCGCAGCGGGTCGCTTCCGATCCCCACGCCTCCCACCACGCTCGCCAGCCCGACGATCGTGATCGTGAACGTCGCACACAGCCCGATCACGATCCCCAGCGGGCGGCGACGCCCGCCCACGCCGCTCGCGGACAGCAGCGCCGGGAGCACGGGCAGCACGCACGGCGAAAGGGCCGTACCGGCCCCCGCGAGCACCGCGAACACGACGAGCACGATCATCTGCTGTGCCGTCCAGTCTTGCGCGCGGGCGCTGCGTTACGCGCAGGGTGGGCTGCGGTGTGCGCGAGGTGCAGCGGGCGGGGCCGTTCTAGGCGGCCACGGCGCGCAGCGTGGCGTCGAAGTCGCTGCCGGGGATCGGCCCGATGCACGGCGAGCCCGCGCCGGCCGAGCGATACCGCTCGACCCCCGCCCGTACCTCCTCGGCCGATCCCACCGCCGTGAGATCTTCGAGAAAGCCGTCGGATATCGCCGCCTGCATCGCCGGCGGGTCCCCGCCGGCCGCGTCGAAGGCCTCGATGTCCGCCGCGAAGCCGCTGCGCTCGATCATCGCCCGGTAGAAGGGCAGCGAGAAGTAGGTCAGCAGGTCGCGGCGCATCGCCTCGTACACGGGGGCGCGGTCGTCGGCGACGGCGCTCGGCACGGCGGCGACGACGTCGACCGCCGAGGGGTCCCGCGCGGCCCGGCGGCTGCCCTCCGCCAGCTCCGGCACCACCACCTGCTCTATGTAGCCGGGGTTGCACAGCCACAGGATCACCCCGTCGGCGATCTCCCCCGCCAGACGCAGCATCGCGGGGGAAAGGGCGGCGATGTAGATCGGCAGCTCGCTTCGGACCGGGACGCCGTACAGGTGGAAGCTCGTGCGCCACTTGTCGCCCGGTGGCGGGTCCTCGCCGGCCAGGATCGCCCGCACGATTGCGACGTACTCGCGCATCTCGGCCGCCGGCCGGTCGATCGTCTGGCCGTGCCAGGCCTCCACCACCGGGCGGTGCGAGACGCCGAGTCCGAGCCGCATGCGCCCCTGCGAGAGCTCGTCGATGGTGACGGCCGTCTGGGCCATGGTGGCGGGGGTGCGCGAGTAGATCGGCACCACCCCGGTGCCGAGCTTGATGCGCTCGCTCGAGGTCGCGTAGGCGGCCAGCACCGTCAGCGAGTCGCGCCCCGCGGTGTGGGTCGTGTACACGGCCTCATAGCCGAGCGAGTCGGCAAGTTCCACCCGCTCGAGCGCCTGGCTCAGCGAGCGCCCGGTCGAGATGAAGCACCCGGTCGCCATGGCCGGCTGAGCATATGGGAAGGGCGCGTCCGCGGCCCGCTGAACCGCGCCAAGGCTCGCTTCAGCTGTTCTCGCGTTCAGCCGTCGAGCGAGCGCTCGAGTGCGTCGATCAGGAGCGGGACCTCGGCGCCGGGGTCCTCGGCCGCCAGCAGCCGCTCGGCCTGGGCGCGGCCGCCGAGCTCGCGCAGGCCGCGGTCTCCGTGCTCGGCGAGGAACTCCCGCAGCGCGCGGGTCCGCCGCGCGCCGGTGCGGCGCGCCGCCAGGTCGACGCCGTCGCGGTGCTGTTCGAGCGCGTCCAGCAGCTCCTCGATCCCGCTGGTGGGCGGCAGCGAGGAGATCGCCACCACCGGCGTGGAGCGGGCTCCGAGCGAACGCAGCGCGGCGGTCAGGTCACGCCGGGCGGCGAGTGCGAGCTGTCCGAGGTCGGCCTTGGTGACGACCAGCACGTCGGGCACCTCCATGATCCCCGACTTCAGGAACTGCAGCGCGTCGCCCGCCCCCGGCTGGACGACCACCGCGACCGTGTCGGCGACCTCGGCCACGTCGGTCTCCGCCTGCCCCACGCCCACGGTCTCGATCACGACCACGTCGAAGGCCACGGCCAGCGCCTCGGCGGCGGCGGCGGTGGAGCGGGCCAGGCCCCCGAGCCTCTCCCCGGCGGCGCTCGAGCGGATCAGGACGCCCCCGTCGCCGGCGTCGAAGTCGATCCGCGCGCGGTCTCCGAGCAGCGACCCGCCGGATCGCCGCGAGCTGGGGTCAACCGCCAGCAGCGCGACCGTGCGTCCCCGTGCCCGCCACCCGGCCAGCAGCGCCGACAGCATCGTCGACTTGCCCGCACCCGGGGGGCCGGTGACGCCGATCACGTGCCCGGGGGCCTCCTCGCCGAGCGTCCCCGGTGACAGCGCGGTCAGCATCACGTCCGCCTCCCGACGGTCATCCGGGGCGCTGCTCTCGAGCAGGTTCAGCGCCGCCGGCGCGGCATCGAGGTCGCGCTCGCGCAGGCGCGCGGCCAGCGCCGCGCCGTCTGGGCTCACGCGGGCGCGCTGCCGGCGGCGAGCGCCGGGCGCTCGGCTTCCGCGGCCAGGAGCGCCACGATCTCGCGCATGATGCGCGTGATGTCGAAGTCCTTGGGGGTGTAGACGGCCGCCGCCCCGGCCTCCCGCAGGTCGGGCACGTCCTGCTCGGGGATGATGCCCCCGACGATCACGGGAGCCTGCACGCCGCGCTCCCGCAACGCCTCCATCACCGCGGGGATCAGCTCGCGGTGCGAGCCCGACAGGATCGACAGCCCGATCACGTGGACGCCCTCCTGCAGAGCTGAGGCCGCGATCTGGGCGGGGGTCAGGCGGATGCCGTCGTACACGACATCCATACCGGCGTCGCGTGCCCGCAGGGCGACCTGCTCGGCGCCGTTGGAGTGTCCGTCCAGGCCGGGCTTGCCGACCAGCATCTTGGGGCGGCGCCCGAGCTGCTCCTGCAGGCGCTCGACCTCGGCGCGCAGCTCGGCGAGCTCCCCGTTGGAGCTCCCGGCGGTGGCCTCGCCGACGCCCGTGGGCGCGCGGTAGCTGCCGAACACGCCCCGCAGCGTCCCGGCCCACTCGCCCGTTGTCACGCCTGCCCGTGCGGCCGCGATCGTGGGGACCATCAGGCTGACCGCACCGCTCTCGTCACGGGCGGCGTCGGCCAGCTGCTCGAGGGCCTCCCGCGCGGCCGACTCGTCGCGGCTCGAGCGCCACGCCCGCACAGCCTCGATCTGCTCCGCTTCGAGGGCGGGGTCGACGACCAGGATGCCGCCCTCGGCGTCGTCGGTGAGGGGTGAGAGCTCGGTCTCCTCGAAGCGGTTCTGTCCCACCACGACCTGCTCGCCGCTCTCGATCCGCCGCAACCGCTGGCGGTGGGAGTCCACCAGCGCGGCCTTCATGTACGGGACCGCCTCGACGGCGCCGCCCTGCTGGGCCACGACGTCCATCTCGGCACGTGCTCCCTCGAGCAGTTCCTCCACGAGCGCGTCCATCACCTTCGAGCCCTCGAAGATGTCGCCGTACTCGAGGATGTCGGTTTCGTACGCCAGCACCTGCTGGATGCGCAGCGACCACTGCTGGTCCCACGGCCTGGGCAGGCCGAGCGCCTCGTTCCACGCGGGCAGCTGGATCGCCCGCGCGCGGGCGTCGCGCCCGAGCGTCACCGCCAGCGCCTCGAGCACGATCCGCTGGACGTTGTTCTCGGGCTGCACCTCGGTCAGCCCCAGCGAGTTGACCTGCACGCCGTAGCGGAAGCGCAGGTGGCGGGGATCCTGGACGCCGTAGCGCTCGGTGCCGATCTGCTCCCACAGGATCGACATCGCGCGCAGCTTGGCGTGCTCCTCGATGAAGCGCACGCCGGCGTTCACGAAGAACGAGATCCGCCCGAACACCTGCTCCATGCGCTCCGGGTCCACCCGTTCGCGTGCCGCGTCGAGCACCGCGATCGCGTTGCTCATGGCGTAGGCGATCTCCTGCACGGGCGTCGCACCGGCCTCCTGCAGGTGGTAGGAGCAGATGTTGATCGGGTTCCAGCGGGGTACGTGCTCGACCGTGTAGGCGATCATGTCCGCGATCAGCCGCATCGAGGGGGCGGGCGGGAACGCGTAGGTGCCGCGCGCCAGGAACTCCTTGATGATGTCGTTCTGGGTCGTCCCCTGGAGCTTCTCCTCGCCCACCCCGTGCTCCTCGGCGGTGACGATGTACAGCGCCAGCAGCCAGGCGGCCGTGGCGTTGATCGTCATCGAGGTGTTCATCTCGTCGAGGGGGATCCCGTCCATCAGGGCCGCCATGTCGCCCCGGTGGGACACCGGGACGCCGACCTTGCCGACCTCTCCCCGGGCGAGCTCGTCGTCGGGGTCGTAGCCGGTCTGGGTGGGCAGGTCGAAGGCGATCGACAGCCCCGTCTGGCCCTTGGCGAGGTTGCGGCGGTAGAGCTCGTTGGAGGCCTCCGCGGTCGAGTGGCCCGCGTAGGTGCGCATCATCCAGGGCCGGTCGCGCTCAGGCAGCCGTGCGGGACGCTCACCGCTCATGCAGCCATTGTACGGCCGCAGCACCGCCTTTATCCTGGCGGGCAGATGCCCGATACGCTCACGCGGCCCCGCACCGACGGGCCCGGCACCGGCTCCGGAGGCTCCTGGCGGGTGATCGTCCGCAACGACGACCACAACACCTTCGAGCACGTGGCCCGCACGCTGGCGCGCTTCATCCCCGGGGTCTCCCACGAGCGCGGCATGCAGATCGCAGAGCTGATCCACAACAGCGGCCAGGCGATCGTGTACAGCGGCATGCAGGAGCCGGCCGAGCACTACTGGGAGCAGCTGAAGGAGGCGGGGCTGACGATGGCCCCGCTGGAGCGCTGCTGAGCTAGCTGCCGTCGCGGGCGGCCCGGTGGCCGTTGCCGCGCCCGTTGCCGGCCACCAGCGCGTCGTCGTCGGTGGCCCCCGAGACCTCGACGTCCCACCAGTCGTAGAGCACCGGCACCTGGTACCAGCTGGAGTGGACCGTGCGGAAGTAGTTCATCTCCGGTCCTTCCCAGTAGCGCTCCCAGTCCAGTTTCTCCTCGAAGCTCGCCAGCTGCTGGAAGCGGTATTTGTCGGACCGGGAGCGGTACACCGCGTAGGAGGTCGCCCCATAGCGCAGGGCCGTGGCGGCGACCTCTCGGAGGTCGTCGTTGAAGCCGTCGGCGCGGAAGCCGGTGGCGTACCAGGGCACGATCACCAGCCCGCCCATCAGGCGCCGACCTCCGCACGGATCGCGCCGGGGCCTTCGGCGGTCGCTCCCTCGCCCTCCCGGTCGGCTCCCACGAGGATCGAGATCTTGCCGAGGTGCTTGTTTTCGAGCATCAGCTGGTGGGCTTCGCCGACCCCCTCGAAGCCCAGCGTGCGCCACAGCACGGGCCTGATGACGCCGCTTTCGATCAGCTCGTTGGCCTTCGTCGCCTCATAGGCGTTGGCGAAGTGCGAGCCCAGGATCTCCTTCTGGCGCATCCACAGGTAGGCCACGTTGAAGTCCACGTCGATGCCGGTGGTGCCGGCGCAGATCACGACTTTGCCGAACGGCTTGACCGTGAACACGGAGGTGGGGAAGGTGGCTTTGCCGACGTGCTCGAACACGATGTCGGGGGCGTCCCCGAGGATGTCCTTGACGCGCTTGGCGAAGCCGCGCGCCACCTTGAAGCGCTCGGCCTCCTCTTCGGGCGTCTCTCCGCCCTTGCGCATCATCCCCGCGAACTCGCCCCTGTCGATGTAGTCCACCGCGCCGAGCCGCTTCACGAGCTCGCCCTTCTCGGCGGAGGAGACCACGCCCACGCAGTTGGCGCCCGCGGCCTTGCAGATCTGCGTGGCGAACACGCCGAGGCCTCCGGCCGCGCCCCAGATCAGCACGTTGTTGCCCGCCTGCAGTTTGCAGCGCGTCATCAGCATCCGCCAGGCGGTGAAGTACACGAGCCCGTAGGAGGCGGCCTCCTCCCAGCTCAGCGCCGGGGGCTTGTGCAGCAGCTGCTGGGCCTGCACCTTGGCGAACTGGGCGAACGAGCCCCACGTCGTCTCGTAGCCCCAGATCATCTGCGAGGGGGCAGCCATCGGGTCCAGACCGTGGACCTCGGGGTCCTCGTAGGAGGCCTGGTTGCAGTGCACCACAACTTCGTCGCCGGGCTTCCAGCGGGTGACCCCGGGTCCCACCTTCCACACGATCCCGGACGCGTCCGAGCCGCCGATGTGGTGGCCGTACTGGGGGTGGTCGCCGTAGCGCATCACCGACACCGGCGTGCCGAGCGCGGCCCACACGTTGTTGTAGTTGACCCCCGCCGCCATCACCCGCACGATCACCTCGAAGGCACCGGGCTCCGGCACGTCGATCTCCTCGATCTCAAAGGCGTCCTTGGGTTCGCCGAAGCGCTCCTCGCGGATGACCCAGGCGGCCATCGTCTTGGGCAGGACGCCGGGCTCGACGTCCACTGTTGAAACCTGTTGCAGATCGATCGCCACTGTCTCTTTCCAAACCTCTTGTGTAGAAGGGCCGCTGAGGGGCCAATCCTATCCGGGCCCGTCGCCCGCCGGGAACGGGAGCTCCAGCACCTCGGCCGCCACTCCCTGCCCGCCCACCTCGAGCGTGCTCCCCGGCTCGGCCTCGCGACGCACCAGCGCCAGCCCGATCGCGCCCAGTCGAGGCGAGCTGGCGCTGCTGCCGACGCTGCCGACCGGACGTCCGTCGAGGCGCAGCTCGTCGCCGTGCCCGGCGGGCCCGGACAGGCGCAGGCCGCGCAGCTGACGGTTGGGGCGGCCCCTGTAGAACAGCCGCGCCACGGTCTCCTGGCCCACGTAGCATCCCTTCGTGAAGCTCACCGCGCGCTCGTTGAGACCGGCCTCCTGCGGGATCACGGTGTCGTCCAGGTCGAGCCCGTAGCGGGGACGGCCCGACTCGATTCGCAGGCACTCCGCCGCGGCCTCGTCGATCGGCCCGGCGCCCTCGTCCACGAGCGCCTCCCACAGCCGGTCGCGCTCGGCTGCGTCGCAGAACAGATCGACGCCGAGGTCGGTGCGCACGGCCAACGCCTGTACGGACCGGATCCGCACCGCCGTGGTGGCGTGCTCGGCCGCCCCCAGCTCCTCCGCGCTCGCGATCGCCGCCGAGCGGGGGCCGAGCAACGACAGCAGCGAGCGCTCCACCGTGCGCTTGTGCAGCTCCACCCGGAAGCCGACCTTGAAGCGGCGGATCATGTCGAACAGGGCCTGCAGCGCCACGCGCTCGGTGTCCAGCAGCAGCATCCCGGCGTCGGGGTCGCCGTCCGGGACGGACAGGATGCGCATGTCTCCGAGCATCTTGCCCTTGTGGGTGAGGAACGCCGCATAGCGGCCTTCGCCGGGCGCCAGGCCCTCGAGCTCGTTGGTCACCTGGCCATTCAGGAACTCGATCCCGTCGGGGCCGGCGAGCGCGAGCTTGCCCCGCTCGGAGCGGTCGAGCAGCCCCACCCCCTCGCGAACGAGCTCCAGCTCGGCGGCGAGGGAGTCCTGCCCGTCGGTCCGAGGGGGTGCGGTTCCCATCAGAGTTCGAGAATAGCCACGCTAGGCTTGCCGGCAACGATGGCGCTGGCGGACACCTTCCAGGGAATCGTCGAGGAGCTCCCCGAGGACTGGACCGACCTCGAGCTCGACCTGCGGATCGAGGACGAGGCGCGCTACGTCGACGCCGCGCTGTACCTCACCACCTGCAACGCGCGGCCCTACTCCCACTACGACTGGCACTGGCGGCTGCTGGTGGCCAACAAGTTCGGACATGCCGCCGCTGCGCCCACGGTCCACGGGGCCCTGACACTGCTCGACCAGGCCGGCATCGAGGGCGAGCTCGCGGTGCGCGAGACGCGTGTGGGACGCGCCGAGGTGATCCCGATGTGGGGTCGTCCGGAGTCCGCCCGCGAGGAGTTCCGCCGCCTGCGCGCCCAGTAGCCGGCGATGGCGCGGGTCGTGGCGCTGTGTGCCGACCTGATGTTCGGCTCGCGCATCGCCTCCCAGCTCCAGGCCGCCGGCGAGCAGCTCGAGCTCGTCTCCGACGCGGCCTCGCTCTCCGCCCGGCTGCAGGGGCCGGCGGGCGGGCGCCCCGAGGTCCTCGTCGTGGACCTCATCAGCGAGCCCGACGCCGGCATCCGGCTCGTCCAGGGGCTCGCGGGGGAGGAACGGCCGGGCACGGGGGAGGGGCCGGGTACGGGGGAGGGGCCGGGCAGGCCGGGGACGCTGCCCCGGACGCTCGGCTTCTACTCCCACGTGGAGGCGGACGTGCGCGAGCGGGCAGAGCGGGCCGGCTTCGACCTGGTGGTGCCCCGCTCGCGTATGGCGCGGGAAGGGGCGGCGCTCGTCGCGGGGCTGCTCCATGCGTAATCCTTCGCTGGGTGAAGCACTACACGGTGGCCGAGATGGACGTCACGGACCCCTCCTGGGTGCGCGACTATGTGAACGACGTGACCCCGATGGTCGAGGCCCACGGGGGGCGCTATCTGGCGCGCACGGGCCAGGCGGAGCTGGTCGAGGGCGAGCGCGAACTCCCCCAGGTGGTGCTGCTGATCGAGTGGCCCTCCCGGGAGGCGGCGGAGGCGTTCTATGAGAGCGAGGAGTACCGCCCGTACCGGGAAGCCCGCCGGGCGGGCTCCAGCGGAGCCTTCCTCCTGGTCGCGGGCGAGGACTCGACCGCACGCGCGAGCGTGCCCTGACGCAGATCGCGAGCGTCGCCAGGGTCGCGAGCGTCGCCTAGGTCGCGAGCGTCGCCGCCCCGCCCCCGAGACCGGGCTCGCGGAGCGCGTCCGGCTCGAGCGGCACGAGCGCGGCGTTGGCCACCCGGCGGCCCCGTTCGACCGGGTGCCCCAGAAGTGTCGCGAAGGCGGCCCGGATCACCATCCCGTGGCACACCACGAGCGCCGGCAGCGGCCCGCCTTCGACGTCGGCGATGGCCGCCGCCACGCGCGCGTCCTGTTCGTCGAAGGACTCACCGCCGGGGAACGAGAAGACGGGGTCGACGGTGATGAACTGGTTGAAGAGCTCCGGTTCGCGGGCCTGCACGTCGGCGAAGCTGAGGTCGGTCCAGGCGCCTGCGTCGGTCTCCATCAGGCGGGCGTCCTCGCGGGGCGTGAGGCCGATGCGCTCGCCCACGATGCGGGCCGTTTCGAGTGCCCGCAGCAGGGGGCTCGACCACAGTGCCGCGAAGCCGTAGGGGACCGCCCGCTCGGCCAGCTCGTGCGCCTGGGCCCGCCCGACGTCGTCGAGCGGGATGGCCTGCTGGCCCTGGAAGCGGCCCTCGTGGTTGTAGGCGGTCTGGCCGTGGCGGGCGAGATACACCTGCGGTCCGGGTCGCCTGCTCACCTTGGCCTGAGCATAATGGGGGGGTGCCCGCAGAGGACGCCACCGAGCCGGCGCGCCGCTGAAGGAGGGGGGTCCTAGGGCATGCGCCGGCGCATCACCTTCTCGCGCAACCTCACGCTCTCGCTGTCGCGAACCTGCCGCTGCTACTGCAAGTACTGCTCGTTCGCCACCCACGGGGCGCACCTGTACAGCCCCGATGAGGTGATCGGGATGCTCGACGGGGCGGCTCGCCGCCGCGTCAAGGAGCTGCTCGTGCTCACCGGCGAGCGTCCCGAGGTCAACCCGGCGGTGAGCGAGCGGCTCGCCTCCTACGGGCACGAGGACTTCACCGGCTACGTCGTGTGGACCTGCGAACGGGCGCTCGAGCGGGGGCTGCTGCCACATACCAACCTGGGCGTGCTGTCCCGCGAGGACCTCGCGCGGCTGCGTGAGGTGAGCGCCTCGCAGGGGCTGATGCTGGAGTCGATCTCCGAGCGGCTGATGGAGACGGTCCACGCCGGCTCTCCCACGAAGCACCCCGCCCGACGGCTGGAGACGATCCGCGCCGCGGGCGAGCTCAAGATCCCCTTCACGAGCGGGATCCTGGTCGGCATCGGCGAGAGCCCCGAGGTGCGCCTGGCCTCGCTGCGCGCCCTCGCCGAGGTGCACGCCGAGTACGGCCACCTGCAGGAGGTGATCCTCCAGAACTTCGTCCCCCACCAGCGCTACTACGGCCGCGAGCCCGCCACGATCGCCGATGCGGCGGCGCGCCGCTACTGGCAGACGGGGGTGGCCGAGGAGCCGGTGGCCGTGCCGCTGCCCTCGTGGGCGACCCCTGTGAGCGTGCAGGAGATGGAAGAGCTCGTCGCCCACGCCACCGAGCTGATGCCCGACGTGACCGTGCAGATACCGCCGAACCTCGCCGACTGGTGGGTGCAGCTCGTGCGCGCCGGGGCGGGGGATCTCGGCGGGCTGTCCGCGAACGGCGACCACATCTCCCCCGAGCACCCGTTCCCGTCGGTGCACCAGGTGCGCCGGCGTCTGCAGGACGAGGGCCTCGCGCTGACCGAGCGCCTGTGCGTGTACCCCCGCTACATCGACCCCGAGTGGCTGTCCGAGACGGTCCTCGACACGATCCGCTCGCGCTACTGGAGCTTCATCCCGCGGCGCGGCTCCGGGCGCACCGACCCGCCCGCGCCGATCCGCCGCGACGTCGTGGCGGGCGCAGTCGGCCGTGCCCGGGACGGCTCGGCGGTGAGCCCGGAGGAGCTGACCGCGCTGTTCGCCGAGACGCGTCCCGAGGCGATCGAGGACATCCGCCAGGCCGCCGACGAGCTGCGCGCGGAGCTCACGGGGGACACGGTCACGTTCGTGGTCAACCGCAACATCAACGTCTCCAACGTGTGCACGGTCGGGTGCGCGTTCTGCGGATTCGGGCAGGGCAAGCGCTCGCCCGACGCCTACGAACACGACGAGCAGGAGTTCCTGCGGCGGATCGAGGATGCCGTCGAGTTCGGCGCCACCGAGATCTGCATCCAGTCGGGCATCCACCCGGACTGGACGCTCGAGCACTACCTGCACTGGCTGCGCGTTGCCAAGGGGGCCGCCCCCCAGCTGCACCTGCACGCCTACAGCCCGATGGAGATCGCGCACATGTGCGACATCTCGGGCCTGCCCGTCGACGAGGTGTTCGCGCGCCTGCGCGAGGCCGGCCTCGGCTCCACACCGGGCACGGCCGCCGAGGTGCTCCACGACGGCGTGCGCGAACGCATCTCCCCCAACAAGCTGCCGGTGGCCCGCTGGGTAGAGGTGATCGAGGCCTCACACCGGGCCGGGCTGCGCTCGACTGCGACGGTGATGTTCGGCCACATCGAGGAGCCGTGGGAGCTGGCCGAGCACATGCGCGTGGTGCGCGAGCTGCAGGAGCGCACCGGCGGCATCACCGAGTTCGTGCCGCTGTCGTTCATCCCCTTCCAGACGCTCCTGGGGCGCACCCACGGCGTCCAGGAGATCTCACGCGAGGAGAACCTCAAGCACACCGCCGTCTTCCGCCTCGCACTCGGGCACAGCATCGCCAGTGTGCAGGCGAGCTGGGTGAAGATGGGCCTGGACGCCGCCACCGAGTCGCTGCGGTGGGGCGTCAACGACCTCGGTGGGACGCTGATGGAGGAGTCGATCAGCCGCCTCGCGGGCAGCTACCACGGCACCCGCCTGGAGCCGGCCGAGCTCGTCGCAGCCGCCCACCGCGCGGGTCGCCCGGCGGCGGAGCGCACCACCCTCTATGAGATCCGCCGCACCTACCCGCCGAGCGAGCGCTCGAACTGGCCGTGGAAGCCGAACGGGATGTGGTGGGGCAGCGAGGCCCGCGCCAGCTCCTCCAGGCCGGCCGCGTCGAGGACGATCAACATCGAGCTCGCCGCCGCGGCGTCCAGCACCACCGACAGCAACACGCCGTCGTCCTCGTCCTCGGCGCCGGGGCGCGCTACGAACACGGGCTCGCCCGGGTAGAGCCCGGGCTCGTGGAAGGAGCGCGCCGTGCGCTGCTCCGTGTCCACCTTCACTATCCGCTCGAGGAAACCCCCGGGTCCCACGGACAGCCCCCAGGTGTACCGGTATGGCCGCTCGTTGCAGCGCCCGTAGTTGATCCGCGGCAGCTCGAGGTCGTCCTCCACGAGGCGCTCGCGTGACACCGTCCCGCTCTGCGGGTCCAGGCGGAAGCTCACCAGCTCCGCCTTCGCCAGCGGCTTGCCGGCACGCAGCCGCTCGAGGTACAGGTCCTCCACGATTCCGGGGTCGGGGTAGGCGCACATGTCCACCACCACCTCCTCGCCGTCCTCGAAGGCGTTGACGTGGTGGAAGGCGAAGCAGGCGTCGGTTCGCAGCTCGCCGGCCACGTCTCCGTTGGAGCGGTCGAAGAGCACGAAACGGGTGCCCCGCTCGGGCTTCCAGCGGTAGTTCTCGATGTACGGACGCCGCGCCAGCGCGAGGTCGAGCGGGTTGACCACGAACGGGAACTCAGCCAGCACGAAGTAGCGTTCGGTGAGGCCGAAGGAGTGCATGTAGGCGGGGTGGCGGACCGGCATCGAGCCGATCACGTCCGCCTTCTCATCGCCCGGGCTGACCCTGAAGAAGCGGTAGCTGGAGCGCGGCCCGAGTTCGGCGGCGTAGTTGAGCATCGCTCCGTCGGCGCGGTCGAGGTGGGGGTGGGCGGTGGTGAGCTTGCCGGGGGCCTCGAACGGGAGCACGTCGGCGGTGTCCAGCGTGTGCGGGTCGAACTGCACCGGCATCGACGACTCCGTCATGGCGATGAAGCGCTCACCCAGGTGTGTCACGTTGACGTTCGCGTTGTCGGTGAATGCCACGCCGGGCTGGAACAGGCTCTGGACACGCTTGAAGATCGAGCGGCAGGGATCGGTGGCGAACTCCCCATAGGAGATCTCACCGCGCTCCTGTGCGGCCCGGTAGGAACGCCCCTGCAGGTAACGCCCGCCGTAGGACACACGCCCACCGGCGATCGTGAACCGGTGCAGCATCGCCAGGCCGTCGAACCAATGACGCATCTGGCGCGAGCCCACCTCGAAGCGCGCGGGCCCCGTGCGCAGCAGCGAGCCCTCCAACCAGTGCGGCAGCTCCCCCTGGATGGGCAGCTCGTCGATCACGCCCTCCTGCTCGAGCGTGGTGAACCCGAGCGGCGGGGCGCCCTTGGCCGGTGTGCTCGCGGCGGGAGTGATGGTCGGAGAGGGTGCGGGCGTCATGGTTCCTCCTGGGCGCCGAGGGAAGAATAGTTCGGATCGAACCATTCGGACCGTACGCTAATGTGGGGGCTGTGTCAAGTCCCACCTCCGCTCCGCGTCTGAGCCAGACCTCCTTCGTGGTGCTCGGCCTGATCGAGGAGGCCGAACCGGCCACCCCCTATGAGCTCAAGCAGCTCGCCGCCATCAGCACGAGCAACTTCTGGACCGTGCCGCACACCCAGCTCTACACCGAGTGCGAGCGGCTCGCCCGCGAGGGCCTGCTCGACGAGACCCGCGAGCAGACGGGCCGGCGCCGGCGCAGCTACCGCCTGACCCGGGGCGGCCGCCAGGTCCTTGACCGCTGGCGCGCCGAACCCACGGGCGAGCTGTACGAGCTCCGCGACGAGGGCCTCTTGAAGCTGTTCTTCGGGGCCGACCCGGTGACCCTCGCGCAGACCCAGCTGGAGGCGCACAACCGACGGCTGGCCGGCTACGAGGTGCTGCTGCGCGATCATGGCGCGCACATGCCCGACGGCCAGCGCCTGGCGCTGGAAGCCGGTATTGCCCACGAGAAGCAGTTCCTGCGCTTCTGGCGGCGGCTGGCGCAGGGCGAGGACGGCGGGGGCGGCTAGAGGAAGAGGTCTTCCTCGCGGGCCCTCAGCAGGGCCGCGGCCCCGGGGCCGTCGTCCTCGCTGACGTACCGCTCGAGGCCCTCCACCAGCACGACCGGCTCGCGCGAGTCCTTCTCGCGGGCCAGATCCGCGGCGGCGGCTGCGGCGTCGGCGACGGCCAGCCAGGTGGCCACGAGCACGAGCCCCTGCGAGTCCTCGCGCCCGCGCCAGTCGTCCAGCGGCGCGACCCCGGCGAGGCCGAGCGCGACGTCGAGCTGGCCGTGCCGCCAGGCCCTGCCGAAGCTGTCGGTGATCAGGACTCCGAGCTGCAAGCCGGTGAGCTCGCGCAGGCGCGCCCGCAGCGAGCGCGCCGAGGCGTCCGGGTCGCGGGGCAGCACCACCAGCGTGTCCGAGTCGGGGACGTTCGAGGTGTCCACCCCGGCGTTGGCGCACACGAAGCCGTGGCGCGTGCGGCAGATGAGCACTCCGCGCTCGGCGCGAACGAGCTCGACGCTCTCGTCGAGGATCACCTGCACGTGACGGGGGTCCTTGCCCGTGTCCGCGGCGAGCTCCAGCGCACGAGCACCGGGGGAGACGTCGGCCAGCGCGACCAGCGCCGCCTCGGACTTCGACACGACCTTGTGGGCGATCGCAACCACGGTGCCGTCGCGCAGCGTCCCTGCATCTCCGTCCGCGGCGCTCGCGATCAGTCCCGCCAGGTCGTCTCCGGGACGCACCTCCGGCAGTCCCGCCAGCGCCTGCGCGCGAATGCCGGGCACGGGCTAGCGCCGTCCGGGCGCTGCGGCGGCTCCGGCGTGCGCCTCCGCCAGCAGGGCCCGCGTGCGGCCGGCCCCGCCGGTGCTCTCGGCCAGCCGCCGGCGCAGCGCCTGGAGGTCTGCGTCGGTGTCGATGTCGAGCAGCAGCGAGGGCGGGCGCTCGACGCGCAGGGCCGCCCCGCCGGCGAGCACGAGCGAGCGGTGGCGCTCGAAGCTGCCGGGACCGAAGCTCGGAGCGATGGCGTCGGGGGGCGCGAGCAACAGGCCGTTGGTGCCGCTGCCGTGGCGGTCGGGGACGATCACGACCTCGGGGCGGTCCGCCGGGGGGTCGCCGAGCAGTTCCTGCAGCTCCGCCGGGGACAGCGCGGGGCAGTCGCCGGGAACGCACAGGACCCGCTCGAAGCCGTCGTGAAGGGCCCGCTCCACGCCGAGTGAGGCGGCCGCCGACTGACCCTGCTCGAGGCGGTCCTCGACGACCATGACCCCCGGGGCCTCCCAGTCGGGAAGCTGGGGCTGGCGGCTGACGATGATGGTCAGCTCGATCGCGGGCGTCGCGGTGAGCGCCTCCAGCACGTCCGCGAGCATCGTGCGCACGAGCGCGTCCCGCAGCGCCTCCTGGACCCCGGCCCCGAGCCGCTGCTTGGCGGCCGAGAAGCGCTTCACCGGCAGGATCGCGGCGGTGCGCATCGTCGTCGTGCCCGGCCTCACCGGCTCCCCAGCCCGCGCGCGAACTCGAGCGTCCGATCGGCCAGCCGTTCGCGCGCGGCGTCGTCGTCCATACGGGTGTCGGTCTGCAGGGCCGGCAGCCCCTGCACCTCTTCGTCGGCCACGATGCCGTCGAGCAGGTCCCGGTAGAAGGCGGCCACGCCGGCCGCTGTGGGCGGGTGTCCGGCGTAGGCCATGAAGGCGGCCGTCGGTCCCTTCAGCACCTCCCCCGCGACGATCGGGCTGACGGCCACCACGGGGGCGGGCGCGTCGCGCATCGCCTCGCGGATACCCGGGACGGCGAGGATCGGGGCGATCGACGCCAGCGGGTTGGACGGGCCGATCACGATCGCCTCTGCGCGGGCAAGGGCGTCGAGCACGAGTGGTGAAGGGGCGGCGGCGTCGGCGCCGCGGAACTCGAGCGCCTCCACCGGGCCCTCGGCGCGATCCTGGATCATGAACTGCTGAAAGGCCCGCCAGCCGCCGGACGGCGTCTTCACCCACGTGCGAACCGGATCGTCGCTCACCGGCAGCACGGCGCTGCGCACCCCGACCTTCTCGTTGAGCAGGGACAGGGCCCGCGTCGGCGAGCTGCCCTCGTGCATCAGCGAGGAGCGGCGCGCGCACCATGCCAGGTCGCGATCACCCAGGTTGAACCACACGTCCGCTCCCAGCTCGCGCAGGGCGTCCATCACGGCGAAGGTATCGCCGCGCAGGCCCCAACCACGATCGTCGATCAGGTCAGCCAGCCAGAAGGACACGAGGTCGGGGTCGGGTGACACGTAGGTGCCGTAGATCTCGATGTCGTCGCCGGTGTTGACGACGGCCGTCAGTTGCTGCGCCCCCAGCGTCCCTGCGAATCCCCTCGCCAGCTTGGCTCCGCCGGTGCCGCCGCACAGGACGACGACCTCGCCGGGGCTCAGTCCCACAGACGCTCGGGCAGGCGCGTGAGCTTCACGCCCGAGTGGATCTTGTAGCGGGCGTTGACGGCGATCATCAGCGCGGTCAGCGCCTCGGTCGTGCGCGAGTTCTCCAGGCGACCGCAGTCGACGCAGCGCAGCCCGGGGATGCGGTCGATCAGCTGTGCCGCCTCGCGCTTGTCGGCGCGCTTGTCGCCGCACACGAGCACGTCCTGGTCGAGGTCCAGCTCGAGGTCGCTCAGCGAGGCCGCGCTGACGGTGTGCAGGGCCGACACCACGCGCACCCCGTCGGGGACCATCTCCAGGGCCTGCTGGGCGGCCGAGCCCTGCCACACGCCGAGCATGCGGGTCGCCTTGCCCGCCACGGCCGCCGCCAGCGGCACGGTGGCGTCGATGAACAGCTGCCCGGGGCTGAGGCTCTCGGCGATGTTCGCGAGCGTCTCGGACTGGTTGCGGAAGGGGACGCTGAGGATCACCGTCGGGGCGGCGCGCGCCGCCTGTGCGTTGTCGTGCGCGGCGAAGCTCCCGTCGGGCACGCGCTGTGTGGCACGGTCGGCCGTTTCGCCGGCCCGCTTGGGGTCGCGTGAGCCGATCACGATCGGCACACCGGTGCGTGCGAGCCGCAGCGACAGGCCGAAGCCGAGCGCGCCAGAGGCGCCGATCACCGCGACCGGATCAGGGCTCTTCGCTGGCACGCGGGCCGAGTATAGGCTTCGGAAGATGAAGCCCCCCGGCGATGCGGGGCCCTCGCCGAGCCCCTCGACGGCCCCCCGCGGCACCGGCCTGCCCGCCAGCGTGAGCATCCGCGAGGTGGGACCCCGGGACGGCTTCCAGAACGAGCCCGAGCGGATTCCCACCGCCCAGAAGGTCGAACTGATCGACGCGCTGGCCCGCACCGGGCTGCCGAGGATCGAGGTGACCGCGTTCGTGCGCGCCGAGGTGATCCCGCAGCTGGCCGACGCCGAGGAGGTGCTCACGGCGGTGACGATCCCCGCCGACGTCAGCGTGTCCGTGCTGATCCCCAACGAGCGTGGCCTGGAACGGGCGCTGGCGTTACGCGAACGGGCACGCATCGACGAGGTCAACGTGTTCCTGTCGGCCTCCGAGACCCACAACCGCCGCAACGTCAACCGCTCGGTGGACGAGTCGCTGGCCGGCGCCCGGGCGGTCCTCGCCGGCGCGCGGGAGGCGGGGTTGCGCTGCGAGGGCGTCGTGTCGACGGCCTTCGGGTGCCCCTACGAGGGCCACGTCGCGCCCGAGCGGGTGCTCGAGATCGCCGCGGCGCTCCACGACGCCGGTGCCGAGGAGATCGCCTTCGGGGACACCACCGGAATGGCCAACCCGGCTCAGGTCGAGGGCTTCTTCCGCACCGCCCGGGAACGGCTGGGCCAGCAGGTCGAGCTGACCGGCCACTTCCACAACACCCGCGGGGCGGCGCTCGCCAACGTGCTGAGCGCGCTCCACGTCGGGGTGGCGAGCTTCGAGTCGAGCTTCGGCGAGCTCGGCGGATGCCCCGTCCCGCCGGGCTCGACCGGCAACCTCGCCAGCGAGGACCTGGTGTCGATGCTCCACGAGATGAACATCCACACCGGGGTCGACCTGGCGGCGCTGCTGGCGTGCTCGCGCCGCGCCCAGGAGATCCTCGGGCGCCCGCTCGGCAGCCACACGCTGGTGGCGGGGCCGGTCGACTGGAGCGGCTCGCCGGGGCTGGCGGCCTAGCCGGCGAGCGCCCCCTCGGGCTGGGGCGAGGCGTCCCGAGCGGCGGCCGCGGCGGCCGCCACGCAGTACTCCTGGATGTCGATCTCCATCTCGAGCGTGTGTGCGAGCGCGGGACGGGCGGAGGCGTCCATCACGCGCTTGGCGCGGCCCACGGCAACGT
>Ga0335083_10000796_pt1 | contig 45402 bp, 37 predicted proteins | sample Lox_Sample_42_FD_206716 | JGI IMG/M metagenome (GOLD analysis project Ga0335083, IMG submission 206716) | Soil microbial communities from Loxahatchee National Wildlife Refuge, Florida, United States - Lox_Sample_4.2 | ecosystem: Environmental > Terrestrial > Soil > Wetlands | place: USA...
TGAGCAGGTCCTCCGGCTCGACCTCGCGGAAGATCTCGCCGGTTTTGCGATCCTCGGGCGCCACCACCTTGGCGCCGAAACCGATCGAGGTGGAGCGGCCGCGCGCGGAGATGATCTTTTCTAAGCCGGCGAAGGCGCCGCCGCAGACGAACAGGATGTTCGTCGTGTCGACCTGCAGGAACTCCTGCTGCGGATGCTTGCGGCCGCCCTGCGGCGGCACGGAAGCGATCGTGCCTTCCATGATCTTCAAGAGCGCCTGCTGCACGCCCTCGCCCGACACGTCGCGGGTGATCGAAGGATTGTCGGACTTGCGCGAAATCTTGTCGATCTCGTCGATATAGACGATGCCGCGCTGCGCGCGCTCGACATTATAGTCGGCGGCCTGCAACAGCTTGAGAATAATGTTCTCGACGTCCTCGCCGACGTAGCCGGCTTCGGTGAGCGTCGTCGCATCGGCCATCGTGAAAGGCACGTCGAGGATGCGCGCGAGCGTCTGCGCCAGCAATGTCTTGCCCGAGCCGGTCGGCCCGATGAGCAGAATATTCGACTTTGCGAGCTCGACGTCGTTGTGTTTGGTCTGGTGATTGAGCCGCTTGTAATGGTTGTGCACGGCGACTGAGAGCACCTTCTTGGCGTGATCCTGGCCGATCACATAGTCGTCGAGAACCTTGCGGATCTCCTTCGGCGTCGGGATGCCGTCGCGCGACTTGACCAGCGAGGACTTGTTCTCCTCGCGGATGATGTCCATGCACAATTCGACGCACTCGTCGCAAATGAAGACGGTCGGGCCGGCGATGAGCTTGCGCACTTCGTGCTGGCTCTTGCCGCAGAACGAGCAGTAAAGCGTGTTCTTGGAATCCCCGCCGCCGACTTTGCTCATTCCAGTTCTCTCCGTCACACTCGTCTCGTACTATCTGCGGCCGCTTTGATCAAAACGACCTGTCGCGACAGCACCAGCCAAGCAAATTCCGCGCCGGCTTTGCCGAACACGGGCGGCCCCAAACCTCGGGCGGACCGCCACCCCTACCACGAGCCTCGCAGCATAAGCGAAGCATGCTAACGGCTGGATAATCAAGATTTCATTAACGATAACACCGCTTCAACAACGGCCAATCCACCGGCGCCGCGAAAAGTTCCGCGTTCGATCGATGCACCCGATGCGGCTCAGGCCGGCTTCGGCAGGAATTCTTCAGGACGTTTCTCGATGACCTTATCGACCAGACCGAAGTCCTTGGCGGCGTCGGCGGTCAGAAAAAAGTCGCGTTCGAGGGCGTCCTCGATCTTTTTCAGCGATTGCCCGGTGTGCTTCACGTAGATCTCATTGAGCCGTTTTTTCAGGTTCAGGATTTCCTGGGCGTGCAGCATGATGTCAGTCGCTTGACCCTGAAAGCCTCCGGACGGCTGGTGCACCATCACGCGCGCGTTGGGCAACGCAAAACGCAAGTCCTTGGCGCCTGAGGCGAGCAGCAACGAGCCCATGGAGGCCGCCTGCCCCACGCACAGCGTGGACACAGGCGGGCGCACGAATTGCATGGTGTCGTAAATGGCCATCCCCGATGTCACCACGCCGCCGGGCGAGTTGATGTACATCGAGATTTCCTTTTTCGGGTTTTCAGCCTCCAAGAACAAAAGCTGGGCCACGACCAAGGTCGCTACCGCGTCCTCGATCGGACCGGTGATGAAGACGATGCGCTCCTTGAGCAAGCGCGAATAGATATCGTAAGCGCGCTCGCCGCGGTTGGTCTGTTCGACCACCATGGGAACCAGGTAGTTCATGTAGGTGTCGAGGGGATCCCTCATTTCAGCTCCTTGGCGAATCGCGTGGCTAGATTAGCCATATCGCGGGCCGAGTATCTATTTTCGCCCCCGGGCCGGCGCAAGACGCCGGCAACTGGGCTGCGATTATTCCTCTTCCTGCTTGAACAGCTCCTCGCGAGAAACCTTCTTTTCGCTCACTTGCGCAAGCTCCAGCAGGAAGTCGACGACCTTGTCCTCGTAGATCGGTGCCCGCAGAGCCGCGACGGCCTGCGGGTTCTGCCGGTAATAGTCCCAGACTCGCTGCTCCTGGCCGGTGAATTGCCGAGCCTGCTCCAACACTGCCCGGTTGAGTTCGTCGTCGCTCACCGTGATCTTGTTCTTCTCGCCTATTTCCGCAAGGACGAGACCGAGGCGCACCCGGCGCTCCGCAATCGCGTGGTATTCGGCTTTGGCCTTTTCTTCGGTGGTATTCTCGTCCGCGAAGGTCTTCTTCTCGACCTCGAGCTCGCTGAGAACCGATTTCCACACGCGGTTGAATTCTTCCTCGACCAGCGAAGGCGGCGGCTCGAATTTGTGCACCTTGTCGAGCTCGTCAAACAACGCACGCTTGAGTTTCTGGCGCGACGCGCCGGCGTGCTCGCGATTGACCCGGTCTTTGACCACTTCGCGCAGCTTGGCGAGGGATTCAAGTCCAAGCGATTTGGCAAAGGCATCGTCGATGGCGACAGCGCCGGGCGTCTCAATCGATTTGACCGTGACGGAAAATTCCGCGTCTTTGCCGGCGAGGTCTTCCTTCCCGTAATGCTGTGGGAAGGTTACCTTGACCGTGCGCGTCTCATCGGTGCCGATGCCGATAAGCTGCTCCTCGAAGCCCGGGATAAAGGCGTTTGATCCGATCACCACGACGGAATCGTCGGCGCTGCCGCCTTCGAACGGTTTGCCATCGATGGTGCCGATGAAGGACACGACAAGACGATCGTCTTTCGCCGCTTTGGCGCCCTCACCCTTGGCTGCGTAAGGCTTATTCTGTTCGGCGATGCGTGCAATCGCTTCATCGATTTCCGCATCGGCCACGTCTGCGGCGAGCCGTTCGAGCTTGATATCCTTGAAATTGGCGAGCGCGATCGGCGGGACGATCTCCAGGGCCATCGTGTAGGCAAGGTCGCTCTTTCCGGCGATCAATTCCTCGATCGCGCCCTCCTCGGTCGGCAGCGTCACTTTCGGATCGGCGGCAAGCTTGAACCCGCGCTCGCTCACGATCTGGCTGTTGGTGTCGCGCACGGTTGCCTCGATCACTTCCGCCATCGCCGAACGGCCATAGACGCGCTTCAAGTGCGAGACCGGCACTTTGCCCGGGCGGAAACCGTTGATGCGGACGCGCTCCTTGAGCTCGTCGAGACGCGCATTGACTTTGGCATCGAGCTCGGCGGCAGGCACCACGACCTTGAATTCGCGCTTGAGGCCTTCGGAAAGGGTTTCGGTAACTTGCATGAGCTCAACTTCGCTGACTGGACACTCGATTAGCCCCACGGCGTGGTGCGGGCGGAGGGACTCGAACCCCCACGACTTTCGTCACGGGAACCTAAATCCCGCGCGTCTACCAATTCCGCCACGCCCGCAAAGGGCAATTGAAATTTGCCGTATTCGGGGCAGGCTTTACGCGGCGCCTTGCCCCTGCGCAAGGCGCGCGCCTCATAGCATGGTGAGATTGCGCAACACCATAAAAATGGCCCCTGATCGGCGTTTTGCAATTGCCTCAGCGCGGCAAGCGGTCGAACAGGCGCGCATAAACCCTCGGCAGCATTTCGCTCAGATCCTCGGCGATCAAGCCGGGTCCGAAGGCTTTGGCCGCCTCGCCATGAAGCCACGCCGCCGCACTGGCCGCCTCAAAGCCCGGCATGCCCTGAGCGAGCAACCCGGCGACCATCCCCCCGAGGACGTCACCTGCGCCGGCAGTTGCCAGATAGGGTGGGGCGTTGTCGGCAATTGTTGCCCGGCCGTCGGGTGCCGCAACGACAGTATCGGCGCCCTTCAACAGCACAATTGCCCCGGAAGTCCGGGCTGCCATACGGGATTTCTCAAGTTTGTCTTTAAGATGAATATTTTCAGTTATCTTATTGAAAAAACGATCAAATTCACCTTGATGCGGGGTCAACACCGTAGCCTTCGCAGCCCTGGCGCCGATCCGGCCGAACAAGGTCTCCGGATCGTCGGCAAAGCTCGTCAGGGCGTCGGCGTCGAGGACCGCGGCGGTTTCACTGGCCAGGACGGTTTCAACGAGCTCCCTCATGGCCTTGCCGAACCCGCCGCCAGGACCAATAGCCACGGCGTTCCGGCGCCTGTCCTTGAGGAACTCCTCAAGCTCGGCTGCGCCGTCGACCGGCCGCACCATAATTGCCAGACTTGCCGCCGCATTGACGATAAGGGCTTCGCGCGGGCTGGCGACCGTCACCAGCCCTGCCCCCGCCCGCAGCGCGCCACGCGCCGCCAGGCGGGCCGCGCTCGACGTGACGAGGCCGCCCGACACGATCACGGCGTGGCCGCGGCTGTATTTATGACCCTCAAGCTGCGGGATGGGAAACATGCTGCCCCAAAGGCCCGGATCGTTCAGGAAGGTCTGTGGTTTGATCCGGTCGATGACACTTGCCGGAATACCGATATCGGCCACGTAAACGGGCCCACAATAACGGCGTCCCGGCAGTAGCAGGTGTCCGGTCTTGCACCGGAAGAACGTTACGGTCTGCGCCGCCGCGACGGCCGCCCCCATCACCGCACCGGTCGTGCCATTGATCCCGCTGGGCAGATCGACGGCGACGACCGGCACTTTGGCCGCATTCATCGCTTCGATCATGCTGCGCGGAAGTCCGGTGACCTCGCGATCAAGCCCCGTGCCGAACAGGGCATCGACGATGGTGTCGCAGTTGCCCAAAACGGCCGGCGCCGCAATTTCGATGCCCCCGCTGAAGCGTCCGGCCGCGCGCGCGGCATCGCCCTTAAGCTTGCTGCGCTCGCCGACAAGACAAACGCGTACGCTGTAACCCCGTTCGGTCAACAACCGCGCCGCCACGAAACCATCGCCGCCGTTATTGCCAAGGCCGGCAACAACCATGATCCGCCGACCCGCCAGTGCAGTGACGCGGTCGGCAACGGCCCGGCCTGCGTTTTCCATCAATTCAGTGCCGGCAACCCCGCCGGCGATGGCGAGCCGATCAGCTTCCGCCATTTCGGCGCTGGTGAGGATTTCGGTCATTGCGGCAAACCCTATCGGGGGCTTCGACTATGGACAAATGGCCCGAGAGGCTGCCTGTAATGTTATTTCGGAGGCTGGCAAAAACTTGTGCAAATTGCTTAGTTGCTGGGCACCAGCTTTTAGCCGAACCTTACATGGGCGCCCCAGTCTGGATCTAAAAGTTTGTGACTACAGAGTTTTCGGGTTTTTCCAGGCTTGGCACGGGAACTGCTAACCCTAGCGCGGCGCGCCGGCCCGTCGCGGCGGGCCCCCGCGAGGAAAGACCAAGGCAATGAAAAAAATCGAAGCCGTCATCAAGCCGTTCAAGCTCGACGAGGTGAAGGAGGCGCTGCAAGAGGTCGGTCTGCAAGGAATTACCGTCACTGAAGCCAAAGGCTTTGGCCGACAGAAGGGGCATACCGAGCTTTATCGCGGGGCCGAATACGTCGTTGATTTTCTTCCCAAGGTGAAGATCGAAGTTGTACTTGGGGATGACATGGTGGACAAGGCAATCGACGCCATTCGGCGTGCTGCCCAAACCGGTCGGATCGGCGACGGCAAAATCTTTGTATCCAATGTCGAGGAAGCGATCCGGATTAGGACTGGCGAGTCCGGTCTCGACGCAATCTGATCCGCGGGCAGCGCGGGATAGTCAAACCACACAGGGGGAATGCATTCCATGACTACAGCCAAAGACGTCATGAAGTTGATCAAGGACAGCGACGTCAAATACGCCGACTTCCGCTTCACCGATCCGCGCGGCAAGTGGCAGCACGTCACCTTCGATATCACTATGATCGAAGAGGAGACGTTCGCCGAAGGCATGATGTTCGACGGCTCCTCGATCGCCGGCTGGAAGGCGATTCACGAGTCCGACATGAACCTGATGCCCGATCCGGGCACCGCCTGCATCGATCCGTTTTTTGCCGAGACGACGCTATCACTCGTCTGCGACGTGCTCGAGCCGACCACCGGCGAGCCCTATAACCGCGACCCGCGCGGCATCGCCAAGCGCGCCGAGGGTATGGTGAAGTCCTCCGGAGTCGGTGACACGATCTTCTTCGGCCCAGAAGCCGAATTCTTCGTGTTCGACGACGTCAAGTACGCAGCAGAGCCCTACAACACCGGCTTCAAGCTGGATTCCACTGAATTCCCGACCAATTCTGACACCGAATACGAGGGTGGCAATCTCGGTCACCACGTCGGTACCAAGAAAGGCTATTTCCCGGTGCCGCCGCAGGATTCAGCGCAGGACATGCGCTCGGAAATGCTTGGCGCCATGGCGCGCATGGGCGTGAAGGTCGAGAAGCATCATCACGAAGTCGCCTCCGCACAGCACGAACTTGGCATGAAGTTCTCACCGCTGACGCAGATGGCCGACCAGATGATGATCTACAAATACTGCATCCAGCAGGTCGCGCAGATCTACGGCAAGACGGCGACATTCATGCCGAAACCGGTCTACGGCGACAACGGCTCGGGCATGCACTGCCATCAGTCGATCTGGAAGGCGGGCAAGCCGGTGTTCGCGGGCAACAAGTACTCCGACCTGTCGGAAATCTGCCTCTCTTACATCGCCGGCATCATCAAGCACGCCAAGGCAATCAACGCCTTCACCAACCCGACCACCAACTCCTATAAGCGTCTGGTACCCGGCTTTGAGGCCCCGGTGCTGCTCGCCTACTCGGCGCGCAACCGCTCGGCTTCGTGCCGTATCCCCTACACCACCAATCCGAAGGCCAAGCGGGTCGAGGTGCGCTTCCCCGACCCGCTCGCCAATCCGTATCTCGCCTTCGCGGCGATGACGATGGCCGGCCTCGACGGCGTGAAAAACAAGCTCGATCCCGGCTCGGCGATCGATAAGGACCTTTACGACCTGCCGCCTGCCGAGTTGAAGCGGATCCCGACAGTGTGCGGCTCGCTCCGCCAGGCGCTTGGAGAGCTCAACAAGGACCGCGAGTTTCTCAAAGCCGGCGGCGTGTTCGATGATGATTTCATCGATTCCTACATCGAGCTGAAGATGACGGAGGTGATCCGCTTCGAGCACACCCCACACCCCGTCGAATTCGACATGTACTACTCGGCGTAAGCATTCCTCCCAACATCGCAACCGAGGCGATACAAACTTAAAGGCGCCTGCACGGGCGCCTTTTTCTCACCGGGTATTTGCTTTCGTTTCAGATCGCGGCCAGCACGACACCGACAACGAAGGCTGCCATGCCGGCGAGCATGACCAGGTGGCGACGGCGGCGGCGCGGCCCATAAACTCCGGCGGCGCGCCGTTCCGCGATCACTGCGGCGTCGTATTCGGCGGATGACGAAAATGGGCAAGCCAGCGCCAGGCCCGCACGCCCGGCGTCGAGTGCAAGCAAATCGGCCGCCTGCGCGGCATAAATCGGACGCGTCATGCGTCCATGCTAATGCCGATACGGTAAACGGGCCGTTGCCGCCTCGGCGGCAGGCGGGACGAGGATGGCCGCCGCCGCATGTCCACGCGGTTTTCGCGCCGGAAGCGAGCCTCGCTCCGCAACGTGCCCCGCCCGCGCCGCTGCGATCAACCGCGCACCCGCAGTCACCGGTGATTCTTCGGCAACGCAAACGCGGTTACGGCCCTCACGCTTGGCTTGGTAAAGCGCGGCGTCGGCCCGCGCGATCAGCGCGTCGATATCGGTTACCGGCGACGACCCTGTAGCTGCACCGACGCTCACGGTCGCACCGATCGGGTGCGTCCCGACTGTGACCGCGGCCGCCTCGAAGGACAGCCGCACGCGATTGGCGATCTTGGTCGCGTCGCCGGGACCGGAAGGAACGATCGCCGCGAATTCTTCACCGCCGAAGCGGGCAATAATATCGTTGGCCCGCATGCTTGCGCGCGCCACCTTCGCGAACAGCCGCAGGACCTCATCGCCTACTGGATGCCCGTATCGGTCGTTGATCGCTTTGAAACGGTCGAGATCGAACAGCAGGATCGTCAGCGGCTGGCTGCCCTTGGCCTGATGCGCGCACAGGCGTAGTGCGCTCTCGAGAAAAGCGCGCCGGTTGAGCAAGCCGGTCAGTTCGTCGGTCGCAGCCGCGTTGCGATAGATATGCAGATGATAGTCCTTCACCATCAACAGCACGATGATCGCGGTACCGACGGCATAAAGCATGGTCTCCAGCGCAAAGACCGCAAGCCAGTCGGCGCTCGCCGGAAACCAAGTCTTCATCGCCAGCGGCACAAGAAAAATGGTGGCGTGCAGAATGGGCACTAGGACCGTGGCGGCGCCTGAGTGCAGCGCCTTGCGCCGTTCGCGCCCGAGTTCCAAAGCAATGAGGAAGGTATAGGTGGCCACGACCAGCGCGCCGAAGATGATGCGCGCCCTGCTTCCCTCCGCCAGCAACGGAAATTGACAAAGCGAAAGCCAGACGATGGCGCCGAAAAAGTTCATGATCGGCATCACCGGCCGGCCGTGAAACAGGCGCACGCCGTTCCAGATCATGCCGCAGGCGACGAAGATCAGCGCTGCCGGTACTTCCGGCGGCAACGCGAACAACGGCGACGGCGCGCTCCACAACGCCATCGACGACGCACCGATCAAATAGGCAGCGCCCCACCACGCCAGCGCGCGGCTGTTGCGCTCCTGAAACCAAGCAAAAATTAGCATGAGGCCCAGCACGGCCGAAATGCAAACCGCCACAAAAGACAGCGTCGGCACGTCGAGCGGCGACGGCGGCAGTTCAGCAGCAGCAGCGAACATCCAATTCCCCCCGCGGGCGCCTGATCGACTACGCAGTCGACCGGATGCGGGTGGCAGAATAACACCGCCGATGTGGGAAAACCCTTATAGAGCCGCGCCAGCTTCGACGAAACAATGACGAAAATTGGAATCAAATTTGTAGCGAACCGAGCGCACGGCTCGGCCCAAATAAACGCGAGACACCGATTAACGCTTGGAGAACTGGAACGAGCGACGGGCTTTCTTGTGACCGTATTTCTTGCGTTCGACCACGCGCGAGTCACGCGTGAGGAAGCCTGCGCGTTTGAGCACACCACGCAGGTCGGGCTCGTAGTGAGTCAGCGCCTTGGAGATGCCGTGACGCACAGCGCCTGCCTGCCCCGAAAGACCACCGCCGGAGACAGTGCAGGTCACGTCGTATTGGCCTGTGCGGCCAGCCGCGACCAACGGTTGCTGGATCATCATGCGCAGCACCGGTCGCGCGAAAAATTGTTCGACCGCGCGGGTATTGACCATGATCTTGCCGGAGCCCGGCCTGATCCAGACGCGGGCGACTGCGTTCTTGCGCTTGCCGGTCGCGTAGGCGCGGCCCTGCGCATCGACCTTCTTTTCATATTTGGGCGCTTCCGGCGCGGCCGCCTTGAGGCTCGCCAACCCTTCCATCGACTGTACGGTCTCGGCCACGGTTAGGCACTCCTCACGTTCTTGCGATTCATGGTGGCGACGTCGAGCTTCTCCGGCTTCTGGGCCTCGTGCGGATGCGCGGGCCCCGGGTAGACACGAAGGTTGCCAAGCTGGACACGGCCAAGCGGCCCGCGGGGCAACATGCGCTCGACCGCCTTCTCAACGATGCGCTCGGGAAAGCGGCCTTCGAGGATCGACTTGGCGGAAATTTCCTTGATACCGCCGATGTAGCCGGTGTGCTTGTGGTAGACTTTTTGTTCGCGTTTGCGGCCGGTGAGGACGGCCTTGGCGGCATTGACGACGATGACGTTGTCGCCGCCGTCGACATGCGGGGTGTAGCTCGCCTTGTGCTTGCCGCGCAGGCGCATTGCCACGATAGAGGCGAGGCGGCCGACCACCAGGCCGGTGGCGTCGATGGTCACCCATTTCTTCTCGATGTCGGCGGGCTTGGCCGAATAGGTCTTCATGCTTGGATCCACGAAATAAGGCGCCTGGGCGCGCTCAATTGCCGCGCGCTATCTATAGAACGATACCGCCCCGGTCAATGCACCGTCGTCACAATTATGCGTATAAAATCAACTATTTATGAGATTGGTATAATAGTACCTATTCGCAATTATTTCTGCGGGATCGAATAGGTCGAGGTCACATGCGCCACGGGAGCGTCCTGCCTGTCCGAGCGGATGATCACCTCCCCTACGGCGAGCCGCTTGCCGACCTTCATCAGCCTCGCTTCGGCTATCAGATCGGCCGCCGCCGGCCTGCGCAGGAAATTGATGTTGAGATTTGTGGTGACCGCCAACGGCTGCGGTCCGATCGCCGAAAAGACCGCTACATACATGGCGAAATCGGCAAGCTCCATCATCGTCGGCCCCGAGATCGTGCCGCCCGGCCGCAGATGCTCCTCATGATAGGCACGGCGCACGCGCACTTCGCCGTGGGCCACTTTTTCGATTGTCAGCCCACAACCTGGATAAAAGGCCTGCGGGAATTCGCGCGTGAGGAGTTCGCCGATCTCGTCGGCCGACATGGCTGGCGCGGGCATTTTTCCCCCAAAGCCGGACTGCCCGGCCAAGCCGTCATAGCTGCCGCAACGGGGCGAATTCAATCCTTCCCGTAGAGGGAGCGCAGCTCGTCCTTGGCCTTTTCCAGCTTCTTCTTCCGGGCCGTCGACAGGCCCTTGCCGCCGCGGTTGATGTAGAAGGTGAGCATCGACATCGCCGAGCGATAGGCTGGCGACTTGCGTCTTTTGCTGCGGTCGGCCGAGCGCTTCAACGACCGGGCGATCGCCCGCGGCGACGACTTCTTGAAAACACCCTTTTCCAAGGTCAGAGCGTCGCTTTCGCGAGTGACTCGTCCCGACCAGCGGCGGCCCTTTTTCGTCTTTTTTCTTTTGCGGCGTTCTGCCATGGGACTTGAACGCTTCGCTGGGGGGACTGTTCCGGCTATTGCCTCGCACCGCCGGCAGCGCAAGTATCGCCACAATGGATGCCAAAACCGATAGCCGCAATACGAAATCCGCGCCCGTGCTGCTGCGCGGGCAAGATGGCGTGGTTGCCACCCTGACGCTGAACCGGCCGCAAGCCCGCAACAGCCTTTCGGAAGCGCTGCTCGGCGCGCTGTCGACCGCCTTCACGGACATCGCGCATGACCGCAGCATCCGCGCCGTCGTGCTCGCCGGAAGCGGTCCCGCCTTTTGCGCCGGCCACGATCTCAAGGAACTGACCGGCCGCCGCAGCGACACCGATCATGGCCGCGCGTATTTCACGAAAATCATGACCTTGTGCAGCACCATGATGCAGCAGATCGTCAATTTGCCGCAGCCGGTGATCGCAGCGGTGCACGGGCCGGCGAGCGCCGCGGGCTGCCAACTTGTCGCCAGTTGCGATCTCGCCGTCGCCTCCACGTCCGCAAAATTTGCAACGCCGGGCGTCGATATCGGCCTGTTCTGCTCGACGCCGATGGTCGCATTGTCGCGCAACGTATCGCGCAAGCACGCCATGGAAATGCTGCTCACCGGCGACATGATATCGGCCGCGGATGCCGCGCGCATCGGCCTCGTCAATCGCGTCGTGAAGGCGAACCACGAACGCAAGGCCGCGCTTGCTTTGGCGCGGCAGATCGCAAGCAAGTCGGCCCACACGGTGAAAATCGGCAAGGAAGGCTTTTACCGGCAGGCCGAGATGCCGCTCGCCGAGGCCTACCGCTACGTGTCGCAAATTATGGTTGAGAACTTGCTGTCGGCGGACGCGGAAGAAGGTATTTGCGCTTTTATCGAGAAGCGCGATCCAATCTGGCAGGACCGCTGACCGAAGGAGCCATCGGGTGCACCCGATGGCTCCGTTCGACTGCAAACATTACCAATCTTGCGCGAGCAGCGTCTGCTGCGCCTGCGTGAGCACTGCGGGCTCCGCCTTTTCCGGCTTCGCCGTGACCGGAAGCTGCAGCACCGTCGCCTGCTGACCTTCGCATAGATTGGTGACCAGCACGGTCTCGCCGCCGGGGAATTCCAGCGCATCGTGATGGGCAACCGGGTTGTCCAGATTGACCTGTCTGAACCGCGCCACTTTGTGTCCATATTTCCGGTTCGGCAAAAACCGGAAAGTCGCATCGGACTCGACTTCTTTCTCGAAAGCCAGCTCAGTGCCCGGAAGCAGACATACTGCCACGTTCGGCTCTCCGATTGAGGCAAAGCCGCGCGTGATGGAATTACTGAACCGGGTCGAAACCAGCTTATCCCCGACCGCAGCCGGCCGGGACGCTACGTCATGGAGACTATAGTCACACATCGAACGCCTCCTGCTTCATGTTCGTGCACAATCGGCCGCACCCCAGCGAGCAGGATCGCAACAAATGATCATGAACATCTTATGTCCTCTGCCTCCGCAATCCCGCCCGATTCCTCGTGGGCCATCGGAATAATGCGCGTCGTCGCTTTTCGTTCTGTCACATTCGTGATTATCTCGGCCCGGACCAGGGCTTATGACTCACGACGCCTATTCCGACACCTTCATTCGCGGCATTCTCAATTCGGTGAAGACCATCGCCATGGTCGGCATCTCGCCGAAGGACAACCGGCCGAGCTATTTCGCCTTCAAATATTTGCTCGAGCGCGGTTACCGCATGATCCCCGTCAACCCCGGACAGACCGGCAAGGAGATTCTCGGTCAGAAGGTTTACGCAAAACTCGCCGACATCCCCGAGCCCGTGGATATGGTCGATATATTCCGCGCCTCAGCCTACGCGCTGCCGGTCGTGCACGAAGCGCTCGCGCTCAAGCCGCGACCGCAGGTGATCTGGATGCAGCTCGGCGTTCGCAACGAAGCCGCCGCCAACCTCGCAGAAGATGCCGGCATCAAAGTGGTGATGAACCGTTGCCCAAAAATCGAATACGGCCGCCTGTCTTCGGAAATTGGCTGGATCGGCGTCAATTCACGCACGCTGTCGTCGAAGCGCGCCAAGGTTCTGGGCAAAGGCGTGCAACGCATGTCGCTCAACCGCACCACCGCGCCGGGAGGCGCGACCGAAGCCGCGCAACGGGCGCAGAGCGAGAAAAAAAGCGACTGACCGGGCCGCGCGGGCAATCCGGAAATTCTCAAATCGCGAGAAGCCGGGAAGCGGCATTTTAATTCCGTCGGAGACGTCGTCTTGCCTTGACGCTTGCGCATGCCGGCTGAATAAATCGCCGATCATAAGGACCGGCGCGGGCCGGCACGAAGCAGCAAGGAACAGGCGACAATGGCCAATCCTCCCACCGACCGCACGCCGGGCTTTTCCACGCTCGCCATTCATGCCGGCGCGCAGCCCGATCCGACAACCGGCGCCCGGGCGACGCCGATCTATCAGACTACGTCGTTCGTGTTCGACGACGTCGAGCATGCGGCGGCGCTGTTCGGGCTGCAGACCTTCGGCAACATCTATACGCGCATCGGCAACCCGACCAACGCGGTGCTCGAGGAGCGCGTGGCCGCGCTCGAGGGCGGCACCGCGGGACTTGCAGTTGCCTCCGGCCACGCCGCGCAAGTGATTGTCATGCACAACCTGCTCACCCCCGGCGACGAATTCATCGCGTCGAAAAAGCTCTATGGCGGTTCGATCAACCAGTTCAATCACGCCTACAACAATATCGGCTGGAACGTGGTATGGGCCGATCCCGACGAGATCTCCTCATTTGAAAAAGCGGTGACGCAAAAAACCAAATGCATTTTCATCGAGTCGATCGCCAATCCCGGCGGCGTCATCACCGATATCGAGGCGGTGGCCAATGTTGCGCGCAAGGCGAACGTGCCGCTCATCGTCGACAACACTTTGGCGACGCCTTACCTGTGCAAGCCGATCGATTTTGGCGCCGACATCGTCGTGCATTCGCTCACCAAGTTCCTCGGCGGTCACGGCAATTCGATCGGCGGCATGATCGTCGACGGCGGTACCTTCAACTGGTCGCGCGACAAGAAATACCCCATGCTGTGCGACCCGCGGCCGGAATATTCCGGCATCGTGCTGCACGAAACCTTCGGCAATTTCGCCTTCGCCATTGCCTGCCGCGTTCTGGGCCTGCGCGACCTCGGGCCGGCGCTTTCGCCGTTCAACGCCTTTCTCATCCTTACCGGCATCGAGACCGTGGGCCTGCGCATGCAGCGTCATTGCGACAACGCGTTGGCGGTGGCGGGGTGGCTATCGAAGCGGCCGGAAGTCGCCTGGGTAAGCTATCCAGGCCTTGCAGGCGACCGTTATCATAACCTCGCCAAGAAATACGCGCCGAAAGGAGCGGGCGCAGTGTTCACCTTCGGCCTCAAAGGCGGCTACGATGCCGGCGTCAAGCTCGTCTCCAACGTGAAATTGTTCTCGCATCTCGCCAATATCGGCGACACGCGTTCGCTGATTATCCATCCCGCCTCGACCACGCACAGGCAGCTCTCCGATGCGCAGAAAGTGCAAGCGGGCGCCGGACCCGATGTGGTGCGCCTGTCAATCGGGCTCGAGGACGTCGGCGACATCATTGCGGACTTGGAGCAGGGGCTGAAGACGGCGTAATTCCACACCTCGTTCGTTGCCGCGGCCGCGGGAACCCAAGCTTTGCTGCAGGCTCAAAGTTTTTGGCCTCGGGTCCCCGTTTGCGCGGGGACGAACGGGGGTGAAAGCGCACCGCCCGCTAAAGGGTTATTTCTTCAACGTACGCGACACGTAGTCGCGGATGCGTGCCAGCGCTTCCGGCGCCGCCCAGATGTCGGTGACGACCTTGTCGGTCACCGCGCCGCTCTGCGCGTAACGCTCGGCGACCGGCTGGCGCAACTGCTTCTTGGCCTGCGCGAAGGCCGGCGGCGACAACATGGCCAGTTCTTCGGCGACCGCGATGGCGTCTTCGACAACCTCCTCAGGCTCGGCGATCTCGTCCACCCAGCCGCGTTGCAATGCATCGTCAATGCCGTAGGTCGCGGCGCCGAGGGTGAATTCCGCGAGATAGCGATGCGGCACGGTAAAGCGAACGATCTCGAAAGCCAGCGTCGGGAACGGAACGCCGACCTGCAATTCGGTAATGCCGATGCGCCCGGCGTTGCGCGCCATGATGCGGCGGTCGGCGCAGCAGGCAAGCACGGCCCCGCCGGCGACGGCGTGGCCGTTGATCGCCGCGACGAGAGGCTTGGGCAGATTGAACGCCGTCTCGTAGAGGTGATGGAGCGTGGGCAGGAAACCACGGATGTAGCTCGCGCCCTCCGCGCTCACGCGCTTGAGATCGACGCCGGCGGAAAAGATCGTCCCCTGCCCGGTCAGCACCACGGCTCTTGCCTCCGAGCGCGCGAGCGCGGAGAGCCGCTCGGCCAGCGCTTCGCAGAATTCGGTGTCAAGGGCATTGGCCTTGCCATGCTTCATGGCGAGCACGGCGATGCCGTCATTAATGGCAACGTCGATCACGCGCGCAGCTCCTTCGCTGCCACATGCGGCATACGGACTTCGGTGCGGTGCCACAGGCGCTCGGCGTGCAGCACGGCGACGGTCAAAACGAGGATCGCCATCACCTGGTGCGCGAAGGCGAGCGGCAGCGGCGCCTGATTGACGAGCGTGACAATGCCGAGGCCGGCTTGCAGCGTGACCGCCACGGCCAAAATCAGCGCGCCGCGCAGTTCGCGATCCAGCCGCCAGGCATCGCCGAGATGCATCATGACCAGAAGCCAAATGGCATAGGCGAGCATGCGATGATCGAATTGCACGGTCAGCACGTTCTCGAACAGATTGCGCCACGCCGGCGACAGGAACCACAGGTGCTGCGGCGACGGCACGAAAGCGCCGTCGATCAGCGGCCAGGTGTTGTAGGCAAGCCCGGCATTGGTACCGGCGACCAGCGCACCGAGATAAATTTGCAGCAGCACCAGCGCGGCAAGCGCCAGCGCGCCGAGGCGCAGGCGGAGCGGCGGCGCTTCGCCCGCCTCCGGCGTCATCTGCTGCGCCGTCCAGAGGATCGCGGCGTAAATCGCGCAGGCGAGCGTCAGATGAAACGCAAGGCGGTATTGCGACACGCTCACGCGGCTGCCGGAAAGCCCCGACGACACCATCCACCAGCCGACAGCGCCGAGAAATGCTCCGCCGGCAAAGATCAGCCACAACCTTCGGCGCAACGGCGGCGGGATCGCGCCGCGCCAGATGAAATACAGAAACGGCAAAAGGAACACGGTGCCGGTCAGCCGCGCCAACATGCGGTGCCCCCATTCCCACCAATAAATGATCTTGAACGCGTCGAGACTCATGCCGCGGTTGAGTTCGCGGTACTGCGGGATCGCCTGATAATCCTTGAACGCATTCTGCCAGGCGCTTTCGCTCATCGGCGGCAGCACGCCCGATACCGGCTGCCATTCGACGATGGACAGCCCGGATTCGGTGAGCCGCGTCGCGCCGCCGACCATCAAGGTCAAAAAAATCATCGCCGCCGCGGCGAGCAGCCACAGCTGCACCGCGCGCGTTATGGATTGCGATTCCGGCATGGCCTCGTGCATGGTTGCCTGCGACGGCGCGGACCATATAGTCATCGCCTCGCCGCCGCAAACGCCCGATGAGAATTCGCACCCGCAAGCTGATCGGAACTGTTGCGTTGCTGCTCCTGGTTTGCGGCTGGGGCCTGCTCGCCATGGCGCTGGCGCAGTCGGTGCTCACCGACATCAACGGTTTGGTCGCCGCAATTTTCTACGTGATCGCCGGGCTCGGCTGGGTGCTGCCGGCGATGCCGCTCATTGCCTGGATGGCCAGACCCGACCGTCCGCGGCCGCATTGATTTTGCCGAAGTGAACCGACGTTTCGGTCAAGCGGCGTTGACGCGGCGGAAGCCGTTCCAGAATGCGGTCCCCGCTCCCGACATCAGCACCTTGAGGTAGCGCTGCCGCTGGAACTCGCCGTTGACCGAGATGCGCGGCAGCGCGGTCAGGTGATCGCGATGCACCTTGAAGATGACGCCCGGGCGCGTCGTTACCGCGGTCTTGAAGCCGAGCTCGGCAGCGATACGAAATTCGCGCGGGCCCGCCGAGGTCGGATCGCCAACCGGATAGGCGAGATGCTCGGGTCGCCGCCCGAGCGCGGCTTCGAGCACCGCGCGGCTCATTTCCATCTCGGCGCGCACCGTTGCATCGCTCGCAATCTTGCGCAGCATCGGGTGGTTCACCGTGTGTGCGCCGATGGTGCACAGCGGGTCGCCGGCAAGCTCGGCGATCTCCTCCCAGCTCATGCAGAGCTCGCGCGCGAACGAAAGCACGTCAAGACCCTGGCAGGCGCAGAGGTCGCGTACGACGCGACGCAACTCCTCTTCGTCCTTCATGCTGCGCAGATAGCGATAGACTTCGTCATAGAGCTCTCGCTTCTCCTTGACGGTCGCGCAGTCGAAGAACTGGTCCTTGCCGTTGATGACGAGACCGATGCGGTTGCTCTTGGCAATAGCCGCTTCGAGGCCCACCCACCACAATTCGCCGATGCGGTCGGGAAAACTGGTCGGGACGTAGAGCGCGAAGGGTGCCTCGTATTTTTTCAGCAACGGGTAGGCGTGCTCCTTAAGGTCCTTGTAGCCATCGTCGAAGGTGATGCAGACGAATCGGCGCCTGAATTTGCCGGCGATCAGGCGCGCGTGCATTTCGTCGAGCGAGATGAGATCGAGGCGCGCGCGTCGCAGCCGTTTGAGCAGCCGCTCGAAGAAATCCGGGGCGACTTCCAGGAGGCGGTTGGGCTGGAAGGCGTCGGCACGCGTCGGGCGGACATGATGGAGGGTCAGGATTGCGCCGAGGCCGCCCACGAGCGGGCGCATCGCCTGGTAGAGACCGCTGAAATAGAGCGTCTCCAGGCCGCCGCGGATGATGGTTTTCTTCAGTCCGGCCAAGCTTTGAGCCTCAAGAGAAGTCGCGCGACTATTCCAACGCTTTATTGATAAATCTTTGCGAGGCTCGGCGCAGCATTAACCATTTTTCCGCGCCGCGCCATGAACGTCGTTGCCTTGCGCACAGTCAATACCGACCGGCCGCTTGCGGCGGTTCCCGGCCGCATCGCGCGGGTCGAGGTCTTTGACGACCTGGCTGACGCCGCGCCGCATTGGCGGGCGCTGGAAGCGGCAGCGGCGCTGGCGACGCCCTACCAGCGCTACGAATTTCTCGCCCTCTGGCAGCAGCATGTCGGCGCCAGCGCCGGCTTTGTGCCATTCATTGTCGTCGGCTTCGACGTCCTCGGCGTTCCGCTTTTCCTGCTGCCGCTCGGCGCGCGCACCTTCGCGCCCTGGCGGGTTGTCGAATTTCTTGGCGGCAAGCACGCCAATTTCAACATGGGCCTCTGGCGGCGCGACACCGCCGCCTCGATCAGCGCCGACGATCTGCGCGACGTGCTCAAGCGGCTCGCCGGGCGTGCCGACGTGCTGACGCTGCGCAATCAGCCGCTTACCTGGAACGGCACCACCAACCCACTGGCGCTGTTGGCGCACCAGCGATCTGCCAATTCCGGATTTTCCGGCGCTCTTTTTTCCGACTTCGATGCCCTGCTGCAGGCGCGCACCAGTTCCTCGACGCGCAAGAAGATGCGCAAGAAGGAGCGCGCACTTGCCGCCCGCGGAGCGATTCGCTTCGCGCGCGCGGAAACCACGGCGGATACGCATCGCGTGCTCGCTGTCTTCTTCAAACAGAAAAGCGCGCGCATGCACAAGATGGGCATCACCGATGTCTTCGGCGACACCCACGTGCGCATTTTCATCGAGGCGGCGACAAGCGCCAAGCTCGCCGACGGCAACCCGCTGATCGAGCTTTATTCGCTGTCGGTCGGCGACGTCATCGTCGCCACCATGGCCGGCATGACCGGCGATGGCCGCTTCTGCGGCATGTTCAATTCGATGGTCGAGGGGCTCTACGCGGCGGAAAGTCCCGGCGAGCAACTTCTTTGGCAGCTCGTTCGTCACTGCTGCCGGCGCGGGCTCGAGACCTTCGATCTCGGGATCGGCGAAGCAGAGTACAAGGGCCTGTTCTGTGGTGATGTCGAACCGCTGTTCGACAGCTTCCTGCGGCTTTCGCCCGCCGGGCGCTTGCTCGCGCCCGCCGCCGCGGTGGCCGAGGCAGCCAAGCGCACGATCAAGCAAAACGCGACTTTGTGGTCGCTGGTGCGCGGCTTGCGCCGAATGCGCGGGCGTATCCCAACGCTTTAGGCCGCCGCGGCCTGCGCGCCGCCGGCAAGCAGCGTCACCTCGCCAAAGCCTGCCGTCATGAGATGGTCGCGCTCGACACGCGTCGAGGCCGCGGCCGGATCGCTGGCGACTAGGATGGCGCAATGCGCAAGCGGCGCAAGCCGCTCGACCAGCCCATCCGTCGCCGCTCCGGCGTCGATCACCACATGATCGTAACTGCGCGCCAGAGCCTCGATCACGGTCGTCAGCATCGGCGAAACCGCCAGCGCCGGGCCGTCGGCGCCGATGTCGCCGGTGGCGATGATATGCACGTTGGAATATTGGTCGCGGGTGATGACGTCGCCGAACGAGGCGGCGCCGTGAATCAATTCCGCCAACCCCGGCGCCTGCGGCTCGTTGGAAATGACCGACAGATTGGGCGCGGCGAAGGCAAAATCGACAAGGACCACATTTGCCTCTCTCGCCAGTGCACGCGCGAGCGAAATGGCTGCATAGGTGGTGCCGGCATTGCGCGCGGTGCCGATGACGGCAACGCGGCGGCCCACCTCTCCGCTTTGCCGCAGGTTGCGCGCAATCTGCTCGACGCCGCTGAATATCATTGGCGCGGCAGCCGTCGGCGGCACCGCGGCCACCGGGATCAGAACCGGCGGCGGCATCGGCCTTGCCGCCGGAGCCGCTGGCGCGACGATTGGCGCCGCGGCAAGAGCCACTCGCGATGAAGTGGGTGGCGCATAAGCCGGTGGCGCATAAGCGTAGCCATATGGCGCTGCCGCCGAGCCCAAGAGCGCACCGGTCACGGTAAAGCCGGCCGACAGCGCAAAGCCGGCGAAGGCTGCAATCAGTATCGTCGGCACCTTTTTCGGATAATCCGGTTTCAACGAGGGACTGGCGCGGGAGATGATGCGTGCTTCCGGGGGAGCGGCGTTGATGTTGTCGCGAGCCGTCGCTTCGCGATATTTGGCGAGGTAATTTTCCAAGAGGTCGCGCTCGGTCTTGGCGTCGCGCTCGAGCGCGCGCAGCTGCACGTCCTGCTCGTTATTCTGCGAGGCCAGCTTCTTGACTTGGTCGAGACTCGCGGTCAGCGAGTCCAGCTTGTCGCCCGCGAGCTTGGCGTCGTTGTCGAGCTGATGGGCAAGACGCAGACCTTCGATCTTGATCTGCCGGTCGCTCTCGGCGATCTGCGCCTTGAGTTCCTTTATGCGCGGATGCTGATCCAGCAACGTCGTCGACTGCTCGGCAAGTTGTGACCGCAGCACCATCCGCTGCTCGATCAGGCGCCGCATCGCCTCGGAATTGGCGATGTCCGAGGATTCGATCGGCTTCCCCGAACTGATAAGCTGGCGCAGCTGTTTGGCTCTCGCTTCGAGGTCCGCTTTTTGGCCACGCGCGACGGCGATTTGCGAATTGAGCTCGGTCAACTGCTGCGTCGGCAAGGGCGTGTTGTTAGAGCCGGAAAACAGATTCGTTTTGGCGCGGTAGTCGTCGACTTTGGCTTCCGCATCGCCGACTTTTTTGCGCAGATCGGCGATCTCGCCGGCGAGCCAGGAACTCGCCGCGCGGGTCTGATCCTGCTTTGCCGTTTGTTGCATCTTCAAATAGGTCTCCGCGACCGCATTGGCAACGCTGGCGGCAAGTTGCGGATCGGCAGATGAAAAGTCGACGGCGATCACTCGCGACTTGTCAATCGCGAACACATTGAGACGATCGTAAAACGACTCGAGGGTGCGCTCTTCCGGCGACATCGTCGCCGGATCGCGGCCGACGCCGATCAGCGTCAGCAACATGCGCCAGATATTGTTGTTGAGCGCCGGATCGAATTCCGGCTTGTCAGCAAGCTTCTCCTTACGGATCACCTCGCGGGCGAGATCGCGCGACAAGACAACCTGGATTTGGCTTGCCACCGCTTCCGGATCGATGGTGTTGCCGCTGGTCGTGTTCTTGTCGGCTTCGGCGCGCAGAAACACATTCTCGCGCGCCTCGAGCAGAATTCGCGTTTCCGACCGATAGCGCGGCGTCATCAGGTTGACGACGGTGAAGGCGCCAGCGGCGGCGATCAAGGTGACGGCGAGGATGCGGCCCTTGTTGCGCCAAAGCGCGCGGCCAAGCGAGCCCATGTCGGGCTCGCCCGAGCCCATCATTTGCATCCGCACCGGAGGTTGCGGCGGTGGTTCTGGCGGCGCTGCTTTCGACCTGCGACGAAAAAACATCCGAAAACTCCAAACGCGACTCTGTGGCAGCGCCGTGATCAGAAATTATTATGGTTGCCCTCGCGTTAATTTGGCGTTCATGCCGGCTACAGAGTCAGATTTTGTTAACCATGCGCCCGCCTAATCGCGGTCGATGGAATCCATCAAAATTCTCCACGTCTTCCGTGCCCCGGTCGGCGGCCTTTTCCGCCATGTGCTCGATCTGACACGTGCACAAATTGCGCGCGGCCACCGGGTCGGCATTATCGCCGATAGCCTAACCGGCGGCGCGCGAGCCGAGGAGGTGCTGCATCAGCTAAAGTGTGAACTCGCGCTCGGCCTCAGCCGTTTTCCCATGCGCCGCCATGGCAATCCGCGCGACCTGCTCGCGCTCAAGCATGTCATCGGCCGCGTCAAGGAAACTGGCGCCGACGTGGTGCATGGCCATGGCGCCAAGGGCGGCGCCTTTGCGCGCCTGACCCTCGGTCACCAACGCGCGGTGCGCGCCTATACGCCGCATGGCGGCAGTCTGCTGTTCGGTCATGAAACGCTTGCCGGACGCTTTTATCTCGCCACCGAGAAACTGCTGATGCTGCGCGGCGACCTGTTCCTGTTCGAAAGCGCCTATAGCGAGGCCATATTTCGTCGCAAAATCGGCAACCCTGCCGGTCTCGTGCGCGTGGTGCACAATGGCGTTGCAGGCGCTGAATTCGAGCCGATCGTGCTCAAGGCGGATGCCACCGATCTGATATTCATCGGCGAGTTGCGGCCGGTGAAGGGCATCGACGTGCTCATCGATGCGATCGCGCTGGTGCATCGGGATGGCCGCTCGGTGACCGCTACCCTCGTCGGCGACGGCCCGGATCGGGCGGAACTGCAGGCCCAGGTTGATCGCAACGGCCTGTCCCGCGCCGTGCGCTTCCTGCCCGCCATGGCGGCCCGCGAGGCGATGTCCCTCGGTTGGGTAATGGTCGCACCAAGCCGGGCTGAATCCCTGCCCTACGTGGTTCTGGAAGCCGCCGCGGCTGGCAAGCCGCTGATTACCACCAATGTCGGCGGTATCCCTGAAATCTATGGACCGCTATCCAATGCGCTGGTTCCCCCCCTTGATCCCCCGGCTCTGGCGCGCGCCATCGGCCGCGCTCTCGACCAACCGGAAGAAGCAGCCGATACCGCACAAAAGCTTCGCGAGCGCGTGAAAGCGGCCTTTTCCGTCGAGAGGATGGTCGAGGGCGTTTTGTCGGCCTATGCCGCTGGCTTGGACATCTTGGCTAAATCCGGGCGCCGGTAATCATTTTTTCAGCATGCCGATAAGCCTTTCTTGAGAGTCTTTCCCTAGAAAATTCCGGGAATTAGGGACGAACCCTGCCGCCGCGCCGAGGCCCGCGGCGGGTTGTTTGTTGCGTGCTCATGAGTGAAAGCGACACCCGATCTGCCTTAAGCGCGGCGAGCGCCGGCGCGGTGCTTGATTGCTTAAGCGCGGCACCACGGCCGGTACCTCCGGTGAAACTGTCGGCGGAAGCGTTGGCGGTCGCGAGCAAGATCGCCGCCGCGCCGATGTCGCCGATCGTGCTTGCTGGCTTTGTGCGTCTCGCCGAATTCGCGCTCATCGTGCTGGTGGGCGCCATCCTCTTCGCGGTCTATCTGCCCTCGGGCCAAGGCCTGCTCTTGCGCTACGCCGGTGCGATTTTCGCAATCGGCGCTCTCTCGACGCTCGCTTTTCAGACTGCCGACATCTACCAGGTACAAGCCTTCCGCGGCCACGAGAAGCAATATATGCGGCTCGCCTCCGCCTGGTCGGTGGTGTTCCTCATTGTCATCAGCGCATCATTTTTCGCCAAGGCCGGAATGATGTATTCGCGCGTCTGGCTCGGGCTCTATTACGTGACCGGACTTGCCGCGTTGATCGCCTCACGCCGCGTTCTTTTCCTGCTGGTGCGAAAATGGACGCGCGAGGGCCGCCTCACCCGCCGCACGGTCATCGTCGGCGGCGGCGAAATCGGAGCCAAGCTCATCGATGAATTACGCCGGCAGAAGGATTCCGGCATCGAGATCATCGGCCTGTTCGACGACCGCGGCGACGCCCGCGCCAGCGCCGAGAGTGCAGGCTATCGCAAGCTCGGCACCGTCGACGACCTCGTCGAATTCGGCCGCCGCACCCGCGTCGAACTTGTCATCTTCTCGCTCCCCATCTCGGCAGAAGAGCGCATCCTGCAGATGCTGAAGAAGCTCTGGGTGCTGCCGGTCGATATTCGTCTCGCCGCACACACCAACAAGCTGCGCTTCCGGCCGCGCTCCTACTCCTACATCGGCAGCGTGCCGGTGATCGACATTTTCGACCGGCCGATCGCCGATTGGGACGTGGTGATGAAGTGGCTGTTCGACAAAATCGTCGGCGGCATCCTCTTGCTGCTCGCCTTGCCGGTCATGACGTTGATCGCGATCGCCATCAAGCTCGACAGCCGCGGGCCGGTATTGTTCAGGCAGAAACGCTACGGCTTCAACAACGATCTCATCGAGGTCTACAAGTTCCGCTCGATGTACGCCGACGCCGCTGACCAAAGCGCGTCAAAACTCGTCACCAAGGATGACCCGCGCGTGACCCGCGTCGGTCGCGTCATCCGCAAAGCGAGCCTCGACGAGCTCCCGCAACTTTTTAATGTTGTGTTCAAGGGCAATCTTTCGCTGGTCGGCCCGCGCCCGCATGCAATCAACGCCAAGGCGGAGGCGCGACTCTACGACCAAGCGGTCGACGGCTATTACGCTCGCCACCGCGTGAAGCCCGGCATCACCGGCTGGGCGCAAGTCAACGGCTGGCGCGGCGAAACCGATACGCAGGAAAAGATCCAGCAGCGCGTCGAACACGATCTCTACTATATCGAGAACTGGTCGGTGCTGCTCGATCTCTACATCGTGGCGCACACGCCATTCGCGCTGCTCAAGACAGAGCACGCCTATTGATCGCCGCCAGCGACATGACGATCGCCGCGCCGGCGATGCCGTTCGCTCCGGCCGCGCCAGCCGCCGCGTTTCGCGAACGTGTCCTGCTCTTGGTGCTGTTCGTAACCGTGCTGGCGAGCTCGGTCGCCTTCATCGAGCCGTCGCCGCATGACGGCCTGATGTGTGTGCTGCTCGTCGCTAGCGTTGCCGCCGGCGTGCGTTTCGAGCGTCTGATCGTGGTTCCCTTCGCGCTTCTGTTGGTGTGGAACGTGGCCGGCATGATCTCGCTGATGAATGTGCCCGCCGAAGAAAAGGCCATCCAGTACACCGCCACGTCGGTCTACCTCGCGATCGTGGCGCTGTTATTTGCCTGTCTCTTTGCGCGCAACACCATGCCGCGGCTCGCGGCCGTGCGTTCCGCCTACACGCTGACCGCGCTTGCCGCGGTTTGCGCCGGCGCGGCCGGTTATTTTCATCTCTTTCCCGGCGCCGACGATTGGTTCACCGATTACGGGCGCGCCATGGGTGCCTTCAAGGATCCCAATGTCTACGGGCCGTTCCTGATCTGGCCGGCACTGTTTCTCATGCAGCGGATGATCGCCGTTCGCTTCCGCATTCGGGACGCGGCGGTGTTGAGCATCCTGCTGTTCGGCCTGCTGTTGAGCTTCTCCCGCGGCGCCTGGTTTCACTTTGCGGTCTCCGGATTCGCGACATTGCTTTTCACCGTCATGGCGGCGCCGACGCAAGCGCAGCGCATGCGGATTGTGTCCGTGAGCGTCACCGGGGTCGCCCTGGTGGCGGCCTGCGTCGTCGTGCTGTTGTCGTTCGGCTCGCTACATCACATGTTCGAGCAGCGGGCTGAATTGCTGCAGTCCTACGACGTCGGCAGCGGCGGCCGCTTCGAGCTGCAGCGCCAGGCGCTATCGGTCGTGCTCGAAAAGCCGAACGGCATGGGGCCGTTTGAATTCGCCCGCGTCTACGGCCTGCAGCAGCACAACGTCTATTTGCAAGCCTTCATCGTTTACGGCTGGGTCGGCGGCGTCGCCTATATTCTGTTGCTCTTGTCCACGCTATGGATCGGCCTGCGCACCAGCCTCACCCGCACCCCTTGGCAGCCCTACCTGATCACTGCGTTCGCCGCCTTCGTCGGCGAGGTGCTTGAAGGCTTCGTCATCGACACCGATCACTGGCGGCATTTCTTTCTGCTGCTCGGCATGGTCTGGGGCTTGGCCGCCGCGACATTGCGACCCGCCACGCCTGCGCCTCCCGGAGCGCCCTCTTATCCTGGCGCTGTTTAAGCCGTCGAACGTATTCGCACCTTCCGACATCGCCTCGCGCGCGCCGCGTGCGTGGACCGCCATCATTTGCCCTTTGCTCTAGCGGCCACGGTGTCGCAACTGCCGAGCACGGCGCGGCCGACGTTATTGCGCCGCCGCAGCCGCGTCCCTATAGTCCGCGCCGTTCCGGTCGGGGCGTGGCGCAGCCCGGTTAGCGCACCAGTCTGGGGGACTGGGGGTCGTGGGTTCAAATCCCGCCGCCCCGACCAGAACCGTCACGGCAGCACGACATTTTCGTGTACAGGGCCGTTCAGACGACGCGCTGAAATCCGAGGCGCCGCAAGGCCGCCTTCACTTCCTCGCAGCTCATGAACAGCTCCCAGAGCAGGCCGGAGCGGTAATTTTCGATCATCACCACGATTGGACCCTGGTCGATCGCAAGGTTGCCGCTGGCGTACCAGTCGCGCGAGGTATTGAATGCATCGACGAAACCGAAACGGCCATGCAGCCGTTTGTCCGCTTGGCGGCTCAGCCAGCGCAAGACCTGCATCGACTCCCGCGGCGTGTACGGTATGGCTGAAAGCGCCGCCGTCGGCGCGATGACCCCGCGATCGTGTTTGGGACAGAAGGCGCCGTATCCGGCATCGCCGTCGCATGCGGTCAAGCCCCAGCAGCTTTCGCCATAGCCGGCAAAGCCGCTCGGGTTGGCGATGCAGTGCGCGCGATTGATCAGCGCGTGCGCGCAATTCTGCCGCCAGTAATCGGCGTAGCGGTCGCACAGGCCGCGCGGATCGAGCCCAAGAAAGGAATATTGCGAGAAGAACAGCGGCCCGCCATAAGGCGGGCCGAGCGGCAATTCGATGCCGTAATAAATTTGCCCGTTGTTGAAGGAAGAGCTGTCAGTCCAGCCGTGATGATAGACGGCCGGTGAGATTGCGTGGTTCGGGGATGCAGCGGCCAGCACGTAGACGATGAGACATTCGTTCCAGCCGGTCACCGCGTGGTCCATGTCCCAGCCATGGCGCGGACTCCAATGCCAATACAAAACGTCATTGCCATGAGTGTGCCAGTTCCATTCGACGGCTTGCCACAGACGCTCAATAGCATCGCGCAAGCGCACATCGTCCGGATTGACGCCGTAAAAAAATTGCCGCGCGCAAAGCAGACCCGCGAACAGAAACGAAGTCTCGACGAGATCGCCGCCGTCATCTTTCTCGGAAAAGGCGATGGCCGCGCCGGTCGTGCCATTGAGAAAATGCGGAAAGACGCCGTGGTAACGCTCGGCCGCACCGAGAAAGGCAACGATCTTGCGGATGCGGTCGCGCACCTCATTGCGCGGCAGAAAGCCGCGCGCAGCGCCCGCGATCAACGCCATGATGCCGAAGCCCGTGCCGCCGCTGGTGACCGTTTCGAGATAATCGTAACCGGAAACCGGATTGCTGCGCTCGCGCGCCATGCCGCTCACCGGATGCGCGAAACTCCAGAAATAATCGAGCGTTTGCCGCTGCACCCAATCGAGCAGGCCGGCGTCCGGCTGCTGTGACGATTGCGCAAGCCCGCTCATATGTCGACCCGCCATTCGAAGCTCGCCGACACAAGCTGCGCCGAGCTTGTTCCCACTTCCACGACGAATTCCCCCTCCTCGCATATCGGCTTTGGCGCGCCGAGTCGCTCCGCCTGGATGTAAGAGAGCGCGGCGCTGCCTATTAAAAAACTCACGCGACGCGCTTCGCCGGGCTGCAGCAGGATTTTTTTGAAGCCCTTCAACTCACGCACCGGCCGTGAGCGGCTCGCCACCGGATCGCCCATGTAAAGCTGCACAATTTCTTCGCCGGCGACCGCGCCTTTATTGCGCACGACAATTGCCGCCTCGAGCGTATCATCACTTCCGCACAACACGGTCTTGCTCAATTCGAGCGTGCCATATTCAAATGCGGCGTAACTCAAGCCATGTCCGAAAGGATAAAGCGGGGTGTGCGGCCCCTCGATGCGGCAGGCCGTGGTGAATTTGCGGAACGCGCGATTGCCGCCGGCCAATTCCGTGTCGTCGACAACGTCAAGCCCGATCTTGTCGGGTGGACGGCCGGTCGGTGCCTCGGCGTAGTAAACCGGACATTGTCCAGCCGCGCGCGGAAAGCTCATTGTCAGCTTTCCGGATGGGTTGACCTCGCCAAACAGCAGGTCGGCAATAGCGTTGCCGGCCTCGCTGCCAAGGAACCACGCATGCAAAATCGCGTCGGCATTGCCGTGCTCCCATTCGAGCGCCACCGGCCGGCCGCTCATGGTCACTAGAACAAGAGGCTTGCCGGTGTCCTTAAGCGCGCGCAGCAACCGTTGCTGACCGCCGGGCAAACCGATGTCGGTTCGCGTTGAAGATTCACCGGAGTGTTCCTTGGCTTCTCCGACGCAGGCAACAATAACATCGGCTTGTCTCGCTGCCGCCACCGCCTCGGCAATCAAGGCCTGCGGCGGGATGGACTCGATGGCGAAGGTTTCGCCGAACACGTTGAGCCGCGCCGCAATATTGGGGTCGTCGACAATATTCGCGCCCTTGGCGTAGAGAATCTTGCCCTTACCAGCCATCGCCGCCTGAAGGCCCTCCAAAATCGTGACACTGTCCGCAGGCCGTCCGGCGACGGCCCATGTGCCCTGCATGTTGACACGGCTATCGGTTAACGGCCCAACCACAGCGATGGTGCCGCGCCGCGCCAGCGGCAATCGGCCATTATTTTTCAGCAGCACGCACGCTTTCGCCGCCGCCTGACGCGCCATGTGGCGGTGTGCGGGCGTCAGCGTCACTTTGCGCTGATGCTTTTCGTCGAGACGACGATAGGGATTGTCAAACAGCCCCAGCTTTTCTTTGGCGCGCAGCACCCGACGGCAGGCGGCATCGATTTCGCGTTCCGCGATGCGGCCATCGGCGACGAGTTCCGGCAGGTAGCGAAAGTAGCTTTCGCCGACAATGTCGATATCGATGCCGGCGACGAAAGCGAGAAAAGCTGCCTCCTTCTCGTTGGCGGCGATGCCGTGGTGAACCAATTCCAGGATGGCGGTGTAATCCGACACGATCAAGCCGTCGAAGTTCCACAATCCGCGCAACAGCTCACGCAGCAGCTCACGGTGCGCGGTGCAGGGAATGCCGGCGAGATCGTGAAAGCCGACCATCACCGCGCCGACGCCCGCCTCAATCGCCGCCTTGAACGGCGGCAAAACGACGTTGTGCATGCGAAAGGCGCTGATATCGACCGCGTTGTAATCACGGCCGGCTTCCGAAAACCCATAGCCGGCGAAGTGCTTCGCCGTCGCCATAACCGTATCGGCTCGTGTTAGATCGTCGAGCTGATAATTCTCAATCATGGCGGCCGCGAAAGCCGCGCCGATCACAGGATCTTCGCCGGGGCTTTCCGCACAACGACCCCAGCGCGCGTCGCGGCAAACGTCGAGCATCGGCGCCCAGGCAAGCATCACCCCGGCTGCGGCGGCCTCAATCGCGGCGATGCGCGCTGTCCGGCCCACCAGCGCCGGCTCCCAGCTGCAGGCCAGCGCGATCGGCAGCGGGAACACCGTGCGATAACCATGGATAACGTCGAAGGAAAAAAGCAGGGGAATGCGTTGCCGCGATTCCTCGACCGCAATCTTCTGCAATTCCAGCAGGCGCGAAACGGGCACGCCGGCCGCCAAGCAACCCGCCTCGCCGCGACGGATGCGTTTTTCGAGGTCGCCAGCGGCGCCGGCGGCGCCCGTATTGTCCGCAGCGGACGTCGCCAGCAGATTAAGCTGCCCAACCTTTTCGGTCAGGCTCATGCGGGCGAGCAAGGTGTCGATGCAGCCGGACATGCTGTGTGCCCGATTTCGTTTGCGCTGCGAGCCGAACCTTACGCGGCGCGCAATGCCCCGCCCTCCGGAGCCGTTTGATCCCGGCCGGCAAGTCGCATGCGGTTGGCAACGAGATCGTCGACCCTGTCGATAATCGGAATGCCGCCCATCTCGCTGCGCACAAGGAACAGCCCGTGCCGCCGGGCGAAGGCGCCCCAGTAGCTGCTGCTGCTTATCCAGCACAACGGGATAGAAAATGCCGGCCCGACCAGCAACGGGGTGTACCACCAGAAATCGGCTCGCGTCCAATGCCAGGCGGCTGCACCCAAGGCGCATGCGATCAAGGTATGTGGTGCAAAGGCGCGCGCCGATTGCCAGAGCCCTATGCCCTCACTGGCGCGAAGCTGCGCGCCCCACCGCACCATGCGACCAAACAAAATGTTAAGGACGAACCAACTGTGCGACAGCATGTAGATCGGCGCCAACAGCGTGGACAAAATACTTTCTGCCAGGACGCTAAACAGCGCCGGTGAGAGGCCGCCATAATTTTGCAGCGCACGTTTGTCGCGCAGCAGCAGCAGCAGCGCCAGCAGCTTGGGCCCGTAAAGCAGCACAATTGCCGCAACGACAAGGCTGACAAAGGCCACGGTGTGTGAAATCGGCCATATCAGCACCGGATAGCGCCCCACGTAGCTGACCGTAGCGCGCTGCTCCAGCTCAACCGTATTGGCAATGAACAAAGCCACAAGGGCAAGCCATAGCGGCGAGCAGAGGTAACTCATCACCCCGAGCGTAAAATGCAGACGGCTCGGCAAGCGAAACTTCTGCGCGAACATCAAAATCATGTGCTGCAGATTGCCCTGACACCAGCGCCGGTCACGCTTTAGATGTTCGACGAGATTTGGCGGCGAGGCCTCGTAGCTGCCGCCGATATCGGCTGCCAGCCAGATCTCCCACCCCGCCCGGCGCAACAGCGCCGCCTCGACGAAATCGTGGCTCATGATCTCGCCACCGAGCGGCGGCCGGCCCGGAAGAATGGGCAGTCCGCAATTTTCCATGAACGGCCTGATGCGGATAATGGCATTGTGCCCCCAATAATTCCCATCGGCGCCCTGCAGTTTGGTGAGGCCTGCGGCGTACATGCGCCCGTAAAGCCACGACGCAAATTGCTGACTGCGCGCAAAAAACGAGTCGCCGCCGATCAAGAGGGGCGCCACCTGGATAAGCGCTGTCCGTGGGTTAGCGTCCATGAGCCGCACCAGACGCGAGAGCGCCTCGCCGGTCATCACGCTGTCAGCATCCAATACGACCATGTAATCGTACAACGCACCCCAGTTGCGGCAAAAATCCGCGATGTTTCCGCTCTTATGCCCCGTATTGCGTTCGCGTCGCCGATAGAAGATGCGCGCCTGCGGGTGCTCATCCCGGAACCTCAGCCATTCCCGATGCTCATCGGCGCGCGAGTTGGCTTCACTGGAATCCGACAGCACAAAAAAGTCGAATTGGCTGCCCGCCCCTGCTTCGCAAAGCGATTCCCAGACGGCCCGCAACCGGACGAAAACCTCAATGCTGTTTTCATTATGCACAGGAATGACCAGAACGGTGCGTGCTGGGCCAGCCGGCATCCCTTTTGTTTCAGTGGGCTCTAACAGCGGCAGCGACGTCGAACGGCGCCATAGAGCATGCGCGCCCAGACAGCCGATCCAGAACGACATAGCAATCCAGGAAAACAGCGCGGCAAACACGACGAGCAGCGCCACCCGGAGAAATGTCACGTCGTCGGTACGAAAGATCGCCAGCAACCGCGTCGTCGCAGCGGCCGTGGTCGAAACCACCAGTCCGAACAATAGCCAGCGATGAAGTGCTAGATCATCCCTGCTCATCGGCATGCGTCACCGAGATCGCGGCGCGGCGCACGGTACGCAGCTCGACCGCCTCGATGGCTCTCCGCAGCATCGCCCTGAAGATCGCGCGGGGCGTCCAATAAGCAAGCGTCTGCATCGGCATTGGCGCGGGGCGGTGCGGCGGCGTCTCCTCGAGGGGCGGCACATCCTCGATACAGGCTATTTGCAGCTCTTGCGCGGTATTATTCATGCGACGAAATCGCCTATCCGATGGAACTCTTCACCCCAGCCAGGCGTTCGAAAGCCCGGCGGCAAACGCACGAGTTGTTCTGAAACGCGCAACGGGGCGCTAGGTTTCGGGCCAGGCATTACAAATTGTTAGTGAAGCGAGATATGCGCGGATTAAGCCGCCGTCAGCTTATTTTAGCCGGCCTGCCCTTAACGCTCGCCGCATCTCGATTTTTTTGTCCCGTTGCTTGCGCCGCTGCGGCCGACGATCAGCTTGGCGCGCCGCAACTGTTTGGCTTCAATACACTACGAGAGATGGCCAAAGGCCGGGCGGCTAAACCCTATGTCGCGCCTAAAAGGCCGGTGCCGGACATCATCAACAAGATCGATTTTGACGTTGTCCAGAAAATCAAATTTCGCGCCGAACGCGCCCTGTGGGGCGACGGCCCCGGGCCCTTCCCAATTCGCCTTTTTCATCTCGACAAATTCAACCCGTTGCCGGTTCGCATTAATATCCTCACCGGTGACCAAGCGCGCCGCGTCAATTATTCGGCATCCGATTTCGATTATGGCGACACCGGGCTTGAAGCAAGGCTGCCTGCGGATCTCGGGTTTTCCGGCTTCCGGGTCATGGATAATGCGCAAGCCGCAACCGACTGGCTCGCCTTCCAGGGCGCAAGCTATTTTCGCAGCGCCGGACAAGACAACCAGTATGGCGGTTCGGCGCGCGGCATCGCCGTCGACACGGTCGCTTCGCGAAAAGAGGAATTTCCGCGGTTCGCCGAATTTTGGCTTGCCGAACCCGAGTCACAGAGCCCGTCGGTTACGATCTACGCCTTGCTCGATGGGCCGAGTCTTGCGGGCGCCTATCGTTTCGTAGCCGCAAAAAAAACCGGCGTGGTCATGGACGCCGAGGCCGAACTGTTCGTCCGCAATGACGTGGCGCAACTCGGGATCGCGCCGCTGACCAGCATGTATTGGTATGGTGAAAATCAGCGGCAAGGCGCGAGCGACTGGCGTCCCGAAATTCATGACAGCGACGGCCTGCAATTATGGACCGGCAAAGGCGAACGCATCTGGCGCCCACTTATCGATCCACCGTCGGTGCTGACCAATACCTTTCTCGATCAAAATCCCAAAGGGTTTGGTCTCATGCAGCGCGACCGCACCTTCGCCGACTATCAGGACGACGGCGCCTTTTACAATCGGCGGCCGAGCATGTGGGTGGAAACGAAAGGCGACTGGGGAGCCGGCGCAGTGCAACTCGTTGAGATTCCCACGCAGGACGAAATCCACGACAATATTGTCGTATTTTGGAACCCAAAAGATCCGGTCAAAGCGGGCGCCCAGCTCAAATACGCCTATCGCCTCTTTTGGCAGAACGGCAACCCCGACCAGGATCCCAACATCGGCCACGCGATCTCGACCCGTATCGGTCGCGGCGGCGTGCCCGGCCATGCTGCGCCGACCGACAAAGACAGCTGGAAATTCGTCATCGACTTCGCCGGCGGGCCTTTGGCGCAAATGGCCCCACGCTTTGATGTGACGCCGGTCGTAACCACCTCGCGCGGTAAAGTAGGCAAAGCCTATGTGGTCAAAGTCGTCGGTACCGATCACTGGCGCGCGCTGGTCGACGTTCTCGCTCCTGGAAAAGAGCAGATTAACCTGCGCTGCTTCCTTCGCCTCGGCGACAAAACGCTTACCGAGACCTGGCTCTATCAGTATTTTCCGCCAGCCTGAGCAAAGACGGCGACAGCGCTCTCGTGCGCCAACTCAGGACCGCCGTGGCGCAGCATTGCGCCGCACGGAGTTCGCACGAGATGCAGCACGCGCCTGTGAAATTGCTCAAGGCCCGGGCGATGGCCAATGCTTAGGACCGTCGTTGCGGCGAGCTCGCGGTCGAAGATCGACATGACCCGGCGCTGACTGAGTTCGTCGAGCGCCGAAGTTGCCTCGTCGAGGAACACCCAGGCCGGCTCGTGCAGCAACAGACGCGCGAAAGCGATCAGCTGCTGCTGGCCGAGCGACAACGTCTTGTCGAGACGCTCTTCACTGTCGAGCGACGGCAGCAGATCGGCGAGCCCCACACGCTTGATGACGGCATCGATCTCGGCAGTGTTGAAGGCATCGGGTGGATCGGGATAGGTGATCGCGGCGCGCATGGTGCCGAGCGGCAGATAGGGTCGCTGCGGCATGAACATCATTCGCGCTGGGTCTGGTAGCTCAATCGTGCCGCTGCCCCAGGGCCACAAGCCCGCCAGCGCGCGGAACAGGGTGCTCTTTCCAGCGCCGGATTCGCCAACGATCAGCACGCGCTCGCCATGCTCTAGTTCGACCGTGGCCTCGGCGATGACCACGCGGCCATCGGCAAGCAGAACGCTCACGCCGTCAAACGACAGTAGTCCCTGGGGGTGACGGACGAGCCTGATCTTGTCGATGCCGGCATCGATGCGATCGACCTTGTCGACCGCATCCTTGAAGGCGCTGACGCGCCGCAGCGTCGCACGCCAATCGGCGATCGCCGGAAATTGATCGACGAACCAGCGCAGCGAGGCCTGCACTTGATTAAAAGCGCCGACCACCATCATCAAGCCGCCAATCGTCAAGCCGCCGTTGAAATAACCGGGCGAGGCAACGAGGATCGGCACCACGATGGCAATCCAGCCGTAGCCGGACGTGATCCAGGTCAGCTTTGACAGCGCGTCGGTGAGCCCACGCATGGTCGAAATGACGCGATCGAGATTGTGGTTGAGCTGCCGCCGCTCGTCGCGCTCGCCCCCGCACAAAGCGATGCTTTCCGCGCTTTCGTTGACGCGCACGAGAGCAAAACGCAGCGCCGCCTCACGCGCATAGAGTTCTGCGTTCATGCCGATGAGCGGCCGGCCCACCCGCCAGGTCAGAAACGAGCCGACCGCCGCATAGCCGACAGCGCACCACACCATGTAGCCCGGAATCGTGAAGCTGTGGCCGTGAACGACAAAAACGACATGGCTCGATAACGCCCAAAGAATGCCGATGAAGCTGACCAACAGCAGCGTTGCCTGAAACAGCCCGACGCTTAGGCCCGCCGAAAGGTCTGTGAGCTTGCGGGTGTCCTCCTCGATGCGCTGGTCGGGGTTGACACCGAGTTGGCCGGCAAGACCAAGGCGATAGGCCCGGCCCGGCACCAGCCAATTGTCCAGCAGATGATGCGTCAGCCACTCGCGCAGCCGCACCTTCAGCATCGATTGCATCCAGGTCTGCGCCACCACCAACACCAAAAGCGTGCTGACGATCCCAGCAAACACCAAGAGCTCATGACCAAGCGCGTTGAGATTGCGCTGTTGCAAGGCGTCGAAAAACGAACCGTTCCACTCATTAAGCCTGACCTGACCGATCATATTGGCGGTCAGCGTGGCGACGATTCCGACGGCCAGCATGAAAATTCGCAGCCGGTGGCCCGACCGCCACAAGCAACGCGCCATCGTAAGGCTTTCCGCACTGGCGCTGCGTTCTGTGTATTCGGCGGCGGGTGGCTGAAATTCTTGCGTTGCTCCGCGCGTTGGCGCGGCCGACGCCTCGAAGCGCTCAATATCCAGCGGCGCAGGCGCGCGCGATTCGATGACGGACCTTTGTCCGTCGTGCAGATAGGGTTTTCGCATATTGCTGGCCCCCGACCAGCATTTCGCCGATGCCGAGCGACGGTGGCGACTCGTTTGAACACTTCAACGCGGGCGCATTCAAGACATAAACTAGTCGAAGATGTTTGAACATTAATTCTGCGAATTATGATGGAACCCGGAACAGCGAATGGAACTTTGGCGCGAGCCGACCTGACGACGTGGATCGCCGCCCAAAAACGCTGCAGCACTGCGGCTATCGAGCGGGCGATTTCGGTGACGCATCTGACGCATCGTCGCGACGCATTTCATCAGACGATCGCGCCGGCGCGCGGTTCCGTCGTCGCCTCGACCTCGATCGGCGATTGGAATCCCGACCCCGATTATTTTTTTCACTGGCTGCGCGACTCTGCAATTGTCATGCGATGCGTCGCCGACCTGATACAGGCGGCGACCGGCACCGAGGAACGCGGGCGTTGGCATAGCCATTTCCATGATTTCGTGCGCTTTAGCCTGGCACTCACGAAGCTTGACGGCGCTGACCTCGCTGCACGGTCGCACGAGGACCGCCTCGCGACGCGCCCGGAATTCCGAAAATTTTTGCGCGGCGCTCGAGAGCTCGCCACCCTCCACGGCGACAAGCTGCTGGGCGAACCTCGTTTTAATCCCGACGGCACCATCGACATCATGCGCTGGGCTCGTCCTCAATACGATGGCGTGGCACTGCGCGCCTTGACTTGTCTCAAGTTCCTCGAAGATGGCGGGGCGCCGACGCCGGAGATCGCCGAGATGCTGAATATCGATCTCGATTTTACCAGCCGGTACGCCGGCAAACGCTGCGTCGGCCCGTGGGAAGAAGGCAAAGGTCATCACTACTACGTCGCCCTGGTTCAACTTGGCGCGCTCGCGCATGGCCGGCGCTTTGCCGGAGCGGCTGCGTCCAGATGGCTCAAGGCTGAAACAAAGTTGCGTGCGAGGCTCGAGCAACACTGGTCCAAGGAGCACGAGATCTTCGTTGCCTGCCTTCCCCCAACCCCCAGTCCAGCCGCCGGCCAGCTTGATGCAGCACTGCTGCTCGCCGTCCTCGATGCGGATTTGCCGGATGGCCCGCACAGCGCAAATGACCCGCGCGTGCATAAAACACAAAGTGCAATTGAAGACCTGTTCGCACGCACATTGCCTATCAATCGCAGCCGATTCGCCGGCCGCGCCCCGGCACTCGGCCGCTATCGCGACGACACATATTTCGGCGGCGGCGCCTGGTATCCCACCACACTGGCGGCTGCGTCGCTTTACTACCGCCGCGCTTGCAGCGCGCCGGCCCAGCGCGCCGCGTTGATCGCTCGGGGCGATGCGTTCATGAGCACGGTGCGTGATCTTACGCCGGCAAGCGGCGATCTCTCCGAGCAGGTCGACCGTGAAACCGGCCGCCAAACGTCCGCGCACAACCTGGCCTGGAGCCACGCGGCCTTCGTAAGCGCGGCGCACCTGCGCTCGGAGGCACTCGGAGCCCTTGGCCGCGAAAGGCGTTGAACGGCTGTGTGGACCTTTGCATTTATTGCTTTCAACTCACGGGCTTAGCGACGCACCTGGCCGCCTGGTTTTCGCTTGAATATGGCGCGAAGAAAAGTTCCATATGGGCCGAACCAATACACGCCCGCGCTGTTGAGCCATAAGGCACCATGGGGCCAAACAAATTTTTTGCATGAGCGCTATCCTGGCAGTCGCATGTTTGGCCATCTGGGCCTACCTGTTGGCGGCACGCGGCTCTTTTTGGCGCGGCCTTGTCACCGATGAAATTACGGTATCGCGACCGCAACAATGGCCAGCCGTGACCATCATCGTCCCGGCGCGCAACGAGGCCGAGGTCATCGACGCCAGCGTTCGGTCGCTGTTGCAGCAAAATTACCCGGGCGCGTTGAGCCTCGTCCTTGTCGATGATGACAGCAGTGACGGTACCGCCAACGTCGCCCGCACCGCGGCGGCAAGCTCGGGTCGCGAGTTAACGGTGGTATCGAGCGGCGGACCGCCCGCTGGGTGGAGCGGCAAAGTGTGGGCGCTGAAATGCGGGATTGCCTTCGCCGAAACGATGCAGCCGGACTATCTGCTGCTCACCGACGCCGACATCGTCCATGCGCCCGGCACGCTGTCCTGGCTGGTGGCGCAATCGCTTAACGGAGGCTTTGTCCTCACCTCGCTGATGGCCAGGCTGCGCTGTGAAAGCCTCGCCGAAATTGTCCACGTGCCGGCGTTCATCTATTTCTTTCAGATGCTGTTTCCATTCGCTTGGGTCAACCGTACCGACCGCCGCATCGCCGCGGCGGCCGGCGGCTGCATGCTGATCCGCGCCGAGGCGCTCGGGCGCGCCGGCGGCATCGACTCGATCGGCAATGCGCTGATCGACGATTGCGCGCTGGCGGCGCGGCTGAAGGCCGTCGGCCCGATCTGGCTCGGCCTTACGAATCGTGTGCAAAGCATCCGCGCCTACCCGCGCTTTGCCGACGTGAGGCAAATGATCGCGCGCTCGGCCTATGCGCAGCTTCGTCATTCGCCGTTGCTGCTCGCGGCAACAGCGGCCGGCATGGCGCTTACCTTCCTTGCGCCTCCTCTGCTCGCCGTGTTCGCAACCGGCTGGCCGCGTTATCTCGGCCTCGCGACATGGCTGGCGATGGCGCTCTCATTTGTCCCGACGACGAAATTCTATCGCTTGTCGCCGTTGTGGGGCTTAGGTTTGCCGATTATCGCCGTGTTGTATTTGGCCTATACTTTCAACTCCGCCTACCGGCACCTGCGCCGGCGCGGCGGACAATGGAAGGGGCGCGTCCACGTCAACGCGCCGAGTATGCAATGACCGCGGCAGCGCAACTTCGATCGGGAAAAGGCTCGGGCGACGAAAATTTCCCCGTCGCCTCCTGGTTGATCCGCCGCCGCCACCGCGACGTCATTATCGCCTTCTACGAATTCGTGCGCATCGCCGACGACATCGCCGATCATCCGTCGCTTAAGCCCGCGGACAAGCTCGCGCGCCTCGACAGTCTCGAACGAAGCCTGCTCGATCAAGGCGGCGATGAGCCGGAGGGCCTGGCGCTCGGTGAGATGCTGCGCGCACGCGGTCTGCCCACGCGTCATGCGCAGGACCTGCTCAACGCTTTCCGGCAGGACGTGACCAAATTGCGGTACACCGACTGGGCGGACCTCATCGATTACTGCTCGCGCTCGGCGATGCCGGTCGGCCGTTTTGTTCTCGACGTCCACGGCGAGCCGCACGCGACCTGGCCGGCCTCGGACGCGTTGTGCGCTGCGCTGCAGATCATCAATCACCTGCAGGATTGCGGCAACGACTACCGCAAGCTCGACCGCGTCTATATCCCGCTCGACGCTTTGGCGTTAAACGGCATCGGCGTCGATGCGCTGGCGCAATCGCCGGCCAGCCCGGCGTTGCGCAACTCCTTGCAGGGGCTCGCCGGCCGCACCGCGGCGCTGCTGCAGGAAGGCGCGGCGTTGAGCACGCAGGTGAACGACAGCCGTCTCGCGCTCGAGATCGCGGCCATTTTTTCGCTGGCGAGCCGCCTCGTCGCCATGCTGTGCATGCGCGATCCGTTAAGCGAGCGCGTTCACCTCGGCAAGGCCGCCGCCGTCGCCGTTGGCGGCGTCGGCGCGGCGCGCGTGTTATTGCAGCGGCTGCTCGGGGCAGCGCCACGCATGCGGCGGCTGCAGGTGCCATGAATATTCAATTTCCCCGCATACGCGAGGCGCCCTCGCCGACTGCGTCCCGCGCCGGCGGCTCGTCCTTCTATTTTGCCATGCGCATCCTGGCGCGCGAGCAGCGCGAGGCGATGTTCGAGATTTACTCGTTCTGCCGCGCCGTCGACGACATCGCCGACAGCCAGGCACCACGTCTCTTGCGGCTCGAACGGCTGACCGCCTGGCGCCGTGACATCGAGGCGACCTACGCCGGCGCCGTCCCGCGCGGCCTGCAAGGCCTGGCGCGAGCCGTCAGCAGCTTCGGCTTACGCAAGCAAGACTTTCTCGACGTCATCGACGGCATGGAAATGGACGCCCGTGCAGATATCTGCGCGCCGAGCCTCGCGGAACTCGAGCTTTACTGCGACCGCGTGGCCTGCGCCGTCGGGCGCCTCTCGGTTCGCGTTTTTGGCATGGACGAGCAGGACGGGGCCAAGCTCGCCTATCACCTTGGCCGCGCTCTGCAGCTCACGAACATCCTGCGCGACCTCGATGAGGACGGCGCGATCGGCCGCCTCTATCTGCCGCGGGAAGCGCTGCGCGGTGCCGGCATCGACAGCACCGACCCGACCGGGGTCACGGCCGATCCGCGCGTCGATACCGCGTGCCGCTTCATCGCCGAGCGGGCGCGCGCGCACTTTGCCGAGGCGGAAAAGATCATGTCGCGCTCGCCGCGCCGTCTCGTGCGCGCGCCGAGAATCATGGGCGAAGTCTACCGGCAGATGCTCGCCGACATGACGGCGCGCGGCTGGTTGCCGCCGCGCGCCCGCGTCCATGTCAACAAATCGCATCTCGTCTGGATTGCGTTGCGTCATGCTTTCATCTGACGGCGGCACCGTGCACATCATCGGCGCCGGCATGGCCGGGCTTGCCGCCGCAGTGCGCCTGGCCGGCTCTGCGCGGCCGATCGCGGTGCATGAAGCAACCTTGCAGCCGGGAGGCCGCTGCCGTTCCTATTTCGACCAGGCCGCAGGCATGCTGATCGACAATGGCACCCATGTGGTGCTGTCAGGAAACCGCGCCGCCTTGTCGTTTACGCGGACGATCGGCTCCGTCGCGGGATTACGGGCGCCCGACGCGGCCGAGTTCCCTTTCATCGATCTGCAGACCAAGTCGCGATGGTCGTTGCGCTTCAACGACGGCCGCCTGCCCTGGTGGGTATTCGACAAGGAGAGTCGCGTACCGCAGACACGGCCCGCGGATTATCTGCCGCTCGCGCGGCTAGCCTGGGCCGCAGCCGACCGGCCAATCGGCGAACTCGTCGACTGCGATGGGCCGATCTACGACCGGCTGCTCGAGCCGTTCCTGCTCGCCGTTCTCAACATCGAGCCGCGCGAGGGTTCGGCAAGGCTTGCCGCCACGATTATCCGCGAGACGCTGGCGCTCGGCGGCCAAGCCTGCCGGCCGCTGCTTGCGCGCAACGGCATCGGCACGGTCTTTGTCGATCCGGCCATCGATTACCTCAAGCGGCACGGCGTTTCCGTCGCGCTGCAGGACGAACTCGTCGCGCTGCATATGTCCGGCGATCGTGTCGCGCGCCTCGAATTCAGCGATCGCAGTGAGACGCTTGCCGAAGGCGATGCCGTCATTCTCGCGGTGCCGCCCTATGCGGCAGCCAAGCTCGTGCCCAATTTGCCGGTGCCGACGGAATTCCGTGGCATCGTCAATGCGCATTTTCGCATCGATCCGCCCGTCGACATGCCGCCGATGCTCGGCATCATCAACGGCACCTGCGAGTGGGTCTTCTCGCTGCCCGGCCGCATGTCGGTGACCATCAGCGATGCCGACCGCTTCTTCGCGTTGCCGCGCGAGGAGCTGGTCGGGCGCATCTGGCGCGAAGTTGCGGCGGTCAGCGGGCTTCCGGAGGCGCTGCCGCCATGGCAGATCGTGCGCGAACGGCGCGCAACCTTTGCGGCAACGCCTCAGCAAAATGCGCTCCGGCCGGGCGCGGAGACGTCCTGGAGCAACCTGTTTCTCGCCGGCGATTGGACGGCGACCGGGCTGCCGGCAACGCTCGAGGGCGCCATCCGCTCAGGCTATCGCGCCGCCGAACTTGCCGGCGAGCGCCTGCAGGCCGCGGCATGAGCCTCCCCGCTGCCGATATAACGTGCGATTCGCGCGGCGACCTCCGTGTTTCGCAAGCCGCCGAGGCTGCGACGCGAGCCTTGCTCGGATTGCAGCGCGACGACGGACACTGGGTGTTCGAACTCGAAGCCGATGCCACAATCCCGGCCGAATACGTGCTGCTGCGCCATTTTCGCGGCGAGCCGGTCGATGCCGTGCTGGAGCGCAAGATCGCCGCCTACCTGCGGCGCATCCAGGGGGCGCATGGCGGCTGGCCGCTCTTTCATGGCGGCGACTTTGACATGAGCGCCACCGTCAAAGCCTATTTCGCGCTGAAGATGATCGGCGACGACCCCGATGCGGCGCATATGCGGCGGGCGCGCGAAGCCGCGCTTGCCCGCGGTGGCGCCGTGCACAGCAACGTTTTCACCCGCGCGTTGCTCGCGCTCTACGGTGTGCTGCGCTGGGAGAGCGTGCCGGAAATGCCGGTCGAGATCGTGCTGCTGCCCCGCTGGTTTCCATTCCACCTGTCGAAGATATCGTATTGGGGACGCACCGTGCTGACGCCGCTTTTGGTGTTGCAGGGGCTGAAGCCGCGCGCAAAAAATCCACGCGGCATCATGATCGACGAATTGTTTATCGAGCCGCCGCAAACGATCGGCCCTCCCGCCAAGGCGCCGCACCAAAAATGGACCTGGTTCGCCTTGTTCCGCGGCATCGACATGGCGCTGCGGCCCGCGGTCAAGCTATTCCCCAACCGCGTGCGGCAGCAGGCCATTGCGGCGGTCGTCCGCTTCGTCAAGGAACGGCTCAACGGTGACGATGGACTCGGCGCCATTTTCCCGGCGATGGCCAACGCCACGCTGATGTTCGACACGCTCGGCGACGCCGAGAATGCCGTGATCGCCCGCGGCTCGCTCGACAAGCTCCTGGTCATCGGAGAGCGCGAAGCCTATTGCCAGCCTTGCGTCTCGCCGGTGTGGGACACCGCCCTTGCCTGCCATGCGCTGCTCGAGGCGGGCGAGACCGAGAGCGTGCGCCGCGGGCTCGATTGGCTGGTGCCCCTGCAGGTGCTCGACGTCGCCGGCGACTGGGCGGCGCGGCGCCCCGATCTACGCCCCGGCGGCTGGGCCTTCCAGTATGCGAACCCACACTACCCCGACCTCGACGACACAGCCGTGGTGGTCATGGCCATGGACCGTCTGCGCCGCGCCGGCGCCGGCGCGCGTTACGATGCCGCGATCGGCCGCGCCGTCGAGTGGGTCAAGGGCATGCAAAGCGGCAACGGCGGCTGGGCCGCCTTCGACGTCGACAATATCTACGATTACCTCAACAACATCCCCTTCGCCGACCATGGTGCGCTGATCGACCCGCCGACCGAGGATGTCACGGCGCGCTGCCTGTCCATGCTGGCGCAGCTCGGCGAGACCGACAGCGAAGCGGTCGCCCGCGGCCTTGCGTATCTGCGGCACACGCAACTCCCGGACGGCAGCTGGTACGGGCGCTGGGGGCTAAATTACATCTATGGCACCTGGTCCGTGCTCTGCGCGCTCAACGCCTGCGGCATCGACCACGGCGCGCCGGAAATGCGTAAAGCCGTCGACTGGCTGTTGCGCATCCAGAACGGCGACGGCGGCTGGGGCGAAGACGGCTCAAGCTACAAGCTCGATTATCGCGGCCATGAGGCTGCCGAGAGCACGGCATCACAAACGGCTTGGGCGCTGCTCGGTCTGATGGCTGCCGGCGAAGCCGCCCACCCCGCGGTCGCACGCGGCATCCGCTATCTCGTCGACACCCAAGGCGCCGACGGCTTCTGGGATGAGGCGCGCTTCACGGCGACGGGATTCCCGCGCGTGTTCTATCTTCGCTATCACGGCTATCGCAGGTTCTTTCCGCTGTGGGCGCTGGCGCGCTATCGCAATCTGCAAGGCGCCGACGACCGGCGCGTGCTCTTCGGTATGTAGCGTCAGCGGCCGGTGCTCTGCAGCCGCGCCTGCTGCTGATCGTCGAGCTTGTCGTAGAAATCGTCGAACGCTATCTGCACGGTGGTTGCCGCATAATTCAGCGTGGTCAATTGTTCGTCGATCGCATCAAGCCTGCCGAGCAGATCGTTCGGCGCGGGCTTGGCGCAGCTTCCGGCAAGCAGCTTCGCCATATTTGTCGAAGCCTTGTGCAGGTTGTCGAGACCGGCGCTCTGCTCCTTGTTCGGATGCGTGCGTTGCTCGATCTCCTTGATCATGCGTTCGGCTTCGCCGACGTTCTGCGCGGCGCACGCCTGCATCGCCTTATCGGCTTCATCCTTGCCGACGCCCTGGGTTTGCGCCGACTGCGTCGAGCCGCTTGCGGCAAACGCGTTGCGTTGGTCGGCGGTCAGTGTGTCGTCAAATTCACGGAGCGCCTCGCGCAGCGAGAGATCGGTGTCGCGGATCGCCCAGATTGCGTCGATCAGCGACCCAAGCCTGTCGGTCGGCGCAATCTCGTTCGCATCGCGGCAATCGACCTTGAGGTTCTTGGTCGACTGCTCGAACCGTGCCTGAACCTTGCCGAGCGCCTGCTTTTGCTGATCCGACAGCGCGACGGTTTTCTCGATTTGCGCCTGCGGCCAGTCTTGCGGTCCCGCGGCGACGTCACAGCCGGCTCCTGCTGCACTCGCGGCGCCGGTTGTCGAGGCTCGGCGCGCTGAAGCAACCGGCGCCCGCAAAGGACCGCTGATCGTTTCGGCGATCACATCGAAGCCGCGGTCCTGGGTCTCCTGCGCGTAGTCTTGCGGCCAGAACACGTAGCCGATGACATCGGCATAGGCGGCGGGCCAGGCCGGCGGTCCCAGCAAGCCAAGCCGTGTGCCGGCGGCGGGGTTCGGCGCTTTGTCCGGAAGTGCGCTCGCCGCGGCTGAATGCTCGCGGTCATGATAGCCAGGGTGATAATGCCGAAAATGGCCAAAGTGACCGAGAAGATGCCGGAAGGGCGAGGCGATCGCGCCCAAGATCCCGCGCGGTGAAAACTGCGCATGAGCCGGGCCCGGTGGGAGGGCCGCAACAGCCACAACCACCACCGCCATCAACACAAGGCCACGCTTTGCCGGTGTGCAGCCCATGGCGTGCCCCGAACGGTTCGCTATCAGACAGGTAACGGGCGGGGCTGCGCCGAGTTCCCTTTATTCCGCAGGAGTGAGCGCGCTCTCGGGCTTCGCCGCGCGGATTTCCTCAAGCTTGTGCTCGACGTGCCGCGAAAACACGTATTGCGCCGGCCGTTGCCGCTCGAGCGGAATGTCCGACGCCATGGCGCCTTCGGTGCGCACACCGCGCAAGCCCACGGTCAAGGCTTTCAGCGGGCTGCCGATCGCGTCGTTAACCGCGGAAGCCTCGTAACCCGAATGGACCATGCAGTCGGCGCATTTTTCGTAGTTGCCGGTGCCATAGGCGTCCCAATCGGTGTCTTCCATCAGTTCCTTGAACGTCTTGGCATAGCCTTCGCCGAGCAGGTAGCACGGCCGCTGCCAGCCGAAGACGGTGCGCGTCGGATTTCCCCACGGCGTGCAGTGATAGGTCTGATTGCCGGCGAGGAAGTCGAGGAACAATCCGGACTGGCTGAACGACCAGTTTTTGCCGCCATTGCCGCGCCTGAAGATGTCGCGGAACAGATTTTTCGTGGCAGTGCGATTGAGGAAGTGCTGCTGATCCGGCGCCCGCTCGTAGGCGTAGCCGGGCGACACCGTGATGCCATCGACGCCCATCGCCATGACGTCGTCGAAGAAGCGCGCTATCCGCTCCGCATCGGCGGTGTTGAACAAGGTGCAGTTGATGTTGCAGCGGAAGCCGCGCTCCTTCGCCGCCTTGATGGCGGCGACGGCGCGGTCGTAGGTGCCCGCCTGGCACACCGACTTGTCGTGATCCTCTTTATTGCCGTCAAGATGCACCGACCAGACGAAATAGGGCGACGGCGCGTAGTCCTTCATGCGCTTTTCCATCAGCAGCGCATTGGTGCAGAGATAGACAAATTTCTTGCGCGCGACGATGCCGCGGACGATCTGCGGCAGCTCCTTGTGCAGCAGCGGCTCGCCGCCGGCGATCGACACAACCGGTGCGCCGCACTCGTCGACGGCCTCCAGAGCGTCTTCGACCGAGATGCGCTGATTGAGGATCTCGTCCGGATAGTCGATCTTGCCGCAGCCCGCGCAGGCAAGATTGCACCGGAACAGCGGCTCCAGCATCAGCACGAGGGGATAACGCTTGCGCCCCGCGAGGCGCTGGCGAACGACGTAGCTACCAACTGATAGTTTCTGCAGAAGAGGTATGCCCAAGAGTGCTGTCCTTGGTGATTTGCTGGGCGCTCGGCACGTCGAGCAGTTCAACTGGCACGCGGAACTCGATGTGTTCGTCTTGTCCCGGCAAGGTGAAAACTTCAACCGGCGTCGTCAGGCCTCGCAGGGAATTGATCACATCCCGGACCATGACTTCCGGCGCCGAGGCCCCCGCGGTAATACCGACGACCTCGACGTCGTGCAACCATTCGCGCTTGATTTCGCTGCCATTGGCGATCAAGTGTGTCGGAATTCCGGCCTCCAAGCCGATTTCCTGCAGCCGATTCGAATTCGAGCTATTCTTGGCGCCGACGACAAAAATGACGTCGACGAGCTTGGTGAGCTGCAGTAGCGCGGTCTGCCGGTTTTGCGTGGCGTAGCAG
>Ga0335083_10000797_pt1 | contig 45357 bp, 39 predicted proteins | sample Lox_Sample_42_FD_206716 | JGI IMG/M metagenome (GOLD analysis project Ga0335083, IMG submission 206716) | Soil microbial communities from Loxahatchee National Wildlife Refuge, Florida, United States - Lox_Sample_4.2 | ecosystem: Environmental > Terrestrial > Soil > Wetlands | place: USA...
GCACGGCTGGAGGATAGAGACGCCTTCTCGGCGCCCGGCAATCGAAGCGGGGCGTGCACGGGCACACGGGACACATGCGGCTCCGCGGTTGTGCGGGCAGGGCCGGTGGATCAGACTGGCTCGGAACGAAGTTGAGATCTGCGGGGTCGGGCCCGATTGCGTCACTCGCGCGTTCGGGCCGAGGAGCGCACGGATGGCGCCGACACGGAGACACCGACGAAGGCCGGCGCACCGGGATGCGAGCCGGCGCGTGGCGTCCGGCGTGCTGTTCGCAGCCCTCCTGTTCTCGAGCACGGGTCTCGTCGCGGTCTTCGGACCGGTTCGCCCCGCGGCGGCTGCAGTCACGCCGGTCGCCAATCCTCCGGTGCCGGACGAGTGCGGCTTGCCGCTCACCCTGGTGTTGGACGCGTCGGGGTCGATCGAATCCGAGGGAGCGGTCGAGAACGTGCGAAGCGCAGCCAAGGCCTTCCTCGATGCGGTGAAGGACACGGGATCGACGGCGCGGGTCGTCGACTTCGGGACGGTCGCGCGCCAGACGGCTCCGGCGGACCCGGTCACGACGGCATCGATGGCGCCAGGGGGCGTACACGCCAACGCACTCGCGTCGTACTACAACCCGAAGCCGCCGATCGCGCCACCGACGACGGCCGCACGGCAATACAACGGCACCGGCTCCATCAGCAGTACGAGCAGCTTCGGGTCGATCGACAACAGTCAGACGCAGTGGACGAACTGGGACCAGGCGCTGGCGCGCGCCCGCACCGTTCCCAGCTCGCTCATCGTGTTCGTGACCGACGGCGACCCGACCGCCTTCGACCTGAACCAGCCGGGCGACGCGTTCAACCCGCCCGGTACGACCGTCGCGTACAACACGTTCCGGGGCCAGGGCACCGGACCGTCGGTGGATCGCGCGGTCGTCGAGGCGAACGCGGCGAAGACGGCGGGTACGCGCATACTCGCGGTCGGCGTGGGGCCGGCCGTGGGGAACCCGTCGTCGGCGAGCGTCGACCGGCTGAAGCAGGTTTCGGGCCCGCAGGTCGTGACCAGCACCGCCGGGATTACGAGCATCAATCAGATCGACGTCGCGCTGGTCGCCCACTACGCAGATCTCGCCGCATTGCTGAAGCAGGTGGTCACGGAGTTGTGCTCGCCGTCACTCACGATTCGCAAGTTCGTCCAGACCGCCGACTCCACCACCTACGTTCCCGCGTCGGGATGGTCTATGACGGTGAACCCGACGGTCGCGGGCGGCACCTACCGGTGGATCCAGCCCGCGAACGCGCCCGTCGGCCCGCAAACCGTCGTGACCAACGCGCAGGGCTTCGCACCGTTCCAATGGGAACCGAACCCGTCGACCCTCAATTCGACGGCCACAGTCACAGAACTTGTTCAGCCCGGCTATACGCCGGGCCAAGCAGTGTGCGAGATCCTTCCACCGGACCAGCCGTCACATTTCATAACGTTCCCGTCGTCGGCAAGTTTCACCGTGCCGGTCGGTTCGCAGGACATCGTCACCTGCTCGCTCTTCAACAACTTCATCTACCAACCCGGTATCCATCTCGTGAAGACACCGAGCGCGACGGTCGTGCGCGGCGACGCCGCGGGCACCTCCGTGACCTACACGTACACGGTCACGAACACGGGCAACACCCCGCTGGCGGTGTCGGCACCGGTCGACGACAACTGTCCGAACGTCGTGTTCGTCGGAGGCGACACGAACGGTGACAACCGGCTGGATGTCACCGAGACCTGGACCTACCGATGTACGAGGATCATCCAGGCTCCTCTGTCGCAGGGTGATGTCGTGGTCACCAACACGGCCACGGTGAACGCGACCGACCCGGCCGGCACCCCGGTCAGCGACACCGACACCGCCGACGTGCAGGTGCTCACCCCCGCGATCCATCTCGAGAAGTCGGTCGACCAGACCGAGGTCGCACCGGGTACCGCGGTGACGTACACCTTCACCGTGACGAACCAGGGCAACGATCCCCTTCACGACGTCACACTCACGGACGATCACTGCACGCCCACACTGGTGAGCGGCGACACGAACGGCGACGGGATACTCGATCTCACCGAAACGTGGACCTACACGTGCACCGGCGTGATCACCGACGACCCGACCGTCAACGTTGCGACCGTCACCGGTACTCCGACGGTCGGCCCCGACGTGACCGATCAGGCCAGCGCGAGCGTCGACGTGGTGTACGAGGACCTGAACCTGGTCAAGACCGCGAGCGAGAACGTCGTCTACGCCGGCCGCCCGGTCACGTATTCGTACACGTTGACGAACAGCGGCGGTGATCCGCTGACGCCACCGGCCGGACTCACACACCTGACGGCCGTCTCGGACGATTCGTGCGCGCCGGTGACGTTCGTGACCAGCTCCGGAAACTTCGACGACATCCTCGCCCCCGGCGAATCCTGGACCTACACCTGCACGCGAACGATCGACACGGACGCACTGAACACCGCGACGAGCACCATGCAGGGACCGCTCGGACCGATCACCCGCACCGACCAACAGTTCGTCGAGGCACTCGCGAGCGGGATCCAGGTCGTCAAGACCGCGAGCGACAGTCTCGTCCGTGCGGGAACACCGGTCACGTACACGTATGACGTCTCCAACACCGGCGACACGCCACTCGACGTCGTCGGCGGAGTAACCGACGACTCGTGCGCGCCGGTCACCTTCACCGGACTCGGCGACGACGACGGCAACGGATTGCTCGATCCCGGCGAAGTGTGGGTCTTCACCTGCACGGCCACGATCGACGCGACCACGATCAACACCGTCACCGCGACCGGCATCCCGAGAGCGGACGAGCTCGGGCCCGGCCCGCCCGTGTCGGACACGGATACTGCGATCGTGCGCGCGTTCACGCCCGGAATCAGTCTCACCAAGACGCCGTCGGCGACCTTGGTTCCGCTCGGTTCGCCGGTGACGTTCACCTACGTCGCCACCAACACCGGCGACGCCGACCTGATCCCGCAAGGGTTGAGCGACGACAGTTGCAAGCCCGTCCAGTTCGTCGGCGAGAGCGTCAGCGACGACAACGTCATGCAGCCGGGCGAGCAGTGGACGTGGCGGTGCACGACGATCATGAATGCCGACACGACGAACACCGCGACGGTCACCGCGCTCGACCCGACCGGTGAGAGCGTCGACGCCACCGCTCAGGCGCACGTCGACGTGTTCGTCTCGCAGATCGCGATCACCAAGTCGGCCGACCCCGTCGTGATCGACCCGGGCGCATCGACCACTTACACGTTCACCGTCACGAACCCGGGCCCGGTCCCGTTGCACGACGTCACGGTCACGGACGACACCTGCTCGCCCATCACCTTCACCGGCGGCGACACGAACGGCGACGGCATCCTCGCCCCGGATCTCGGTGAGACGTGGACCTACACCTGCTCGAAAGCCATCACGAAGCTCACGACGAACCTCGCCACCGTGACCGGCACCGACCCTGCCGGCGGCAAACCCACCGACACCGACCAGACGGTCGTGATCCCCTACCTGCCCGGCATCGCGGTCGAAAAGACGGCGACGCCTACGCAGGTCGAGCCGGGCGGTGCGGTGACGTACCGCTACGAGGTCCGCAACACCGGCAACGTTCCGCTCGCCGATGTCGCGAATCGCATCACCGACAACAAGTGCGCACCGCTCACCCTCGTCTCCGGCGACACGAACGGAAACGGCATCCTGGAGCCGGACACCTCCGCCAAACGAAGCGCGTTCTTCGAATACGCCGCAACCAACGAGGTCTGGATCTTCACGTGCACCACGCACGTGACGACCGATACGACGAACACCGTGACGGCGAGCGGGATCCCGTCGGACCCCGACGGCAACGAGATCGGCCGACCGGTCACCGCAACTGCAACAGCACACGTCACCGTCACCGCGGGACCCCCCGTCACCGAGGAGGTACAGCCGTCGACGCCGACGACACAACCGGAGGTCTCGAGCGGTGCCGGCTCGATCCTGCCGCGCACCGGCGCATCACTCGCGGCATTGCTCGTCGCCGCGATTCTGTTGTTCTCAGCCGGCCTGTTCGCTTCGTCGGCGCGCCGCAGGCGCCGCGTACCGCGCCGGCGTTCCGATACCGCCTGAAACCGTCGCGGGCTGGCTTCGCGTGTGAGCCACGCGTGACGACGCATCGAACGTTGTTGTCGCACCGCGCATCTACAATGCGAACATATGTTCGATACCCTCGACACGGTCGTTGCTGGGCGGCGGGATCTCGACGCTCGTGAAGCAGCCTGGCTGCGCGAGGTCGCCGCGTACGACCGTTCCGAGGATTGGCGCGGCGACGGTTACCTGTCGTGCGCGGCGGCGTTGCGCGATCGATGCCGCATATCACCCGGTACTGCGCGGGCAACCGTGGAGTTGGCGCGCAAGCTCGAGGTGTTACCCGCGCTCGCGGAGGCGTTCGGTCGCGGCGACATCTCGTCCGCGCACGCGCGAGTCGTCCCGACGGCGTTCACGCCCGAACGCGCCGGCGAGCTCGCGACCGTCGAGCGCGAATTGACCGAGGCCGCGCGCACGCACACACACACCCCACGAACTCGGGGCGCTCGTGCGGTACGTCACCGACGCGATCGACGCCGACGGCGGGACGGCCTCCGGTGAAGCGATGCATGAGCGGCGCCGGTTGCACATGTCGCGAACCCTCGACGGCATGCTCGCGACCGACGGCCTGTACGACGCCGAAGCCGCCGAGATCCATCAAGCCGCGATCAACGCCGAGATGGAACGCGACCGGCGTGAGAACGACCCGCGCAGCCCGGCCCAGCGGCGCGCCGACGCCCTCACGAGTCTCCTGCGCCAATCGCTCGAGCGCGCGGAGGTGGGTTCCACCCGCAACGCGCGGCCGCACATCACGGTCGTCCTCGATGTGCGGGAGCTCACCGGCGCGCCCGTCGATCTCGCGGCGCAGTTGCGATCGGAGCGGCTCGGCCGGGGGTTCCTGTCGCCGGCGATTTTGGAGCGGGTCGCGTGCGATTGCGACATCAGCCGGGTCATCACGAACGGCCGGTCCGAGATCCTCGATGTCGGCCGGTCGAGTCGCACCGTCTCGTCCGCGCTCTGGAAGGCGCTCGTCGTGCGCGACCGTCACTGCCGGGCGCCCGGCTGCCACCAGCCTCCCGAACGTTGCGAGGCTCACCACGTCGTCCCGTGGAGCCGCGGCGGTCCGACGGACCTCGCGAGTCTCGAGCTCGTCTGTTGGTACCACCACCGACTCCGACATACCGTCGGCGCGACGGAAAGTGCCCGCGCGGCGTGATGTCGGCCATCGGGTCGAGGGACATCACATTTACGACGGCGTGACAATCTGCTCGCGGAGTTCGACCAAGGCGCGCAGTGCATCGCGGGCGCTGAGCATGCCCGCGGCAACGCCGTCTTCGACGATCGGGAGATGCCGGACTTCGGCGTCGAGCATCTGGTGCGCCGCGTCGAGCAGGTCGTCGTTTGGCGCAATCGTGATCACGTCCTCATTCATGATCTCGTCGGCACGCGTTCGTCCCGGGTCCGCTCCCTCCGAGATTGCCCTGACAATGTCTCGCTCCGAGACGAGTCCGATCGCGCCGTGCGGGCCGCGCACCAGCGCGGCACCGATCGATTCCTCGACCAGGGTCTCGGCGAGGCGCCGGAGCGTGTCGTTCGGGTGCACGTACACGACCGGTCGCGTGACCAACGCCTGAGCCCGGGTGTCGTGATCGAGGTTCATGATCCCTCCTGGTTCCTGATTGCACAGCCAGACCTTCCCTCCCATGACAACACCGGAAGCAGCGAGCGCGATCGGGCCGAAGGTCCCAAGTTCGGCCGGGAAAGTCCCGATCGCGGCGGGTCTCCGTGCCGACGACTGATGACGACGATTCGAGCCGACGTCTTCGAGAGCCACCGGTCGGGGCCTGACCTTCCGCCACCCGGCCCGACCGGACGTCAACTGACATGGGCGTCATAGACTCCGGCCCATGCGAGGCATCATCAGCGCGGGCGGTTACGTCCCGTACCGGCGGCTCCAGCGAGCGGAGATCGCCAAGACCTTCGGCAGCGGCGGCGGCAAGGGAACCCGATCGGTCGCGTCGTACGACGAGGACACCACGACGATGGGCGTGGAGGCGGCCCGCCTCGCGCTGAGCGGTGCACCGGCGGGCGCGACCCCCGACACGCTGTGGTTCTCGACCGCGACTCCGGCCTACGCCGACAAGAACAACGCGTCGACCGTGCACGCCGCGTTGCGGCTCGACTCCGACGCGGGTGCGTTCGACTTCGGCGGCGCGCTCCGCTCGTCCGTCGGCGCGCTGCGGGCCGCGCTCGACAGCTCGAACACGGTGCTGGTCGTGACCGCAGACCAGCGCGGCGGGCTGCCGACGAGCGCCGACGAAGCGGCGACGGGCGACGGCGCCGGCGCGCTGCTCGTCGGCAACGACACGGCCGGTCCCGTGATCGCCGAGTACCTCGGCGGCGCCAGCACGACCGAGGAGTTCATCGAGCGCTGGCGCACCCCGGGATCCACGCGCTCGCGCGCATGGGAGGAGCGCTTCGGCGAGGTGAAGTACGCGCCGCTCGTCGAGCAGGCGTGGAACGCGGCCCTGAAGGCCGCCGAGCTGTCCCCCGAGCAGATCGCGCGCGTCATCGTGACGGGCATGCACAGCCGCGCCGCGCGTGCTGTCGGCACTCGACTCGGGACCGCGAAGGAGGCACTGGTCGACGACCGGTCCGCGACCGTCGGCAACACGGGCAGTGCCCACGCGGCGTTGCTTCTTGCCGACGCGCTCGAGTCGGCCGCGCCCGGACAGGTGATCGCGCTGGTCGTGCTGGCGGACGGCGCCGACGTGTTGCTGTTCCGGACGACCGACGCGATCTCGGCGTACAAGCCGGCGCGCACCGTCGCCTCGCAAATCGCGAACGCGGCCGACATCTCCTACGGCAAGTTCCTCGGCTGGCGGGGCGAGGCCAAGCTCGAGCCGCCGCGCCGCCCCGAGCCCGATCGCATCTCGGCGTCGGTGTCCGGCCGCACCGAGGACTGGAAGTACGGGTTCGTCGGATCGCGCGACCGCAACAGCGGCGAGCTGCACATGCCGCCGGCGCGCATCTCGCGCGTGGGCGACACCGTCGACGACATGCAGCCCGCGCCGATGGCCGACGTCCAGGGCACGATCGCGCTGCTCACGATCGACCGCATCGCGTACTCGCCGAGCCCGCCGACAGTGTTCGCGGTCGTCGACTGGGACGGCGGCGGCCGCCTGCCGGTCGAGCTGACCGACGTCGACGCCGACTCGCTGAAGATGGGCGACCGGGTCGAGATGACGTTCCGCAAGCTGTTCACGTCCGACGAGATCCACAATTACTTCTGGAAGGCCCGCCCGGTCCGCTGACGGACGGGGACGGAGACAGGGAGCACGCACCATGGGTTCGCACGGCATCAGGGACCGCGTCGCCATCGTCGGCATGGGCTGCACGCCCTTCGGCGAACAGTGGAACAAGGGCACCGACGACCTGATCGTCGACTCGACCGAGGCGACCTTTGCGGCGACGGGCATCACCAAGGACGAGGTCGACGCGTTCTGGGTCGGCACCGCGATGTCCGGCGCGAGCGGGATGATGCTCGCCCGGCCGATGCAGCTGCACGACAAGCCGGTGACGCACGTCGAGAACTTCTGCGCGACGGCGTCCGAGGCGTTGCGCAACGCCGCGTACGCGGTCGCGAGCGGCGCGTACGACGTCGCGATGGCGGTCGGCGTCGAGAAGGTGAAGGACAGCGGCTACCAGGGCCTCGTCGGGGCGGGCAAGACGCCGACCGACGGCACCGGTCGCACGCTCACCGCGGCCGCGATGTTCGCGATGTGCTCGCCGGGCTACGGCAAGAAATACGGACTCGACGAGGCGCAGATGCGCGAGGTGCTGGCGCGCATCGCGTGGAAGAACCACTACAACGGAGCCCGCAATCCCCGCGCGCAGTTCCGCAAGGAAGTCTCGATGGAGACGATCTGCAACGCGCCGCTGATGGCGGGCGGGCTCGGCGTATACGACTGCTCCGGCGTCGCCGACGGTTCCGCCGCCGCGATCATCGTGCGGGCCGAGGACGCGCACAAGTACACCGACACGCCGCTCTACATCAAGGCGCTGTCGCTCGTTGCCGGCAACTGCTCGGGCAACGCCGACCCCGACTACGACTACACGACCTTCCCCGAGATCGCGGCGACCGGCCGCGACGCGTACGCGCAGGCGGGCATCACGAACCCGCGCGAACAGCTCGCGATGGCGGAGGTGCACGACTGCTTCACGCCGGCCGAACTGCTCATCTACGAGGACCTGCAGTTCGCCGAGCGCGGCACCGCGTGGAAGGAAGTGCTCGACGGTACGTTCGACCTCGAGGGCGCGCTCCCGGTGAACCCCGACGGCGGCCTGAAGAGCTTCGGCCACCCGGTCGGGGCGTCGGGTCTGCGCATGGTGTTCGAGGCGTGGCTGCAGCTGCGCGGTGAGGCACCGGCCGAGCGCACCATCAAGCACGCCGACCGGGGCCTCGCCCTGACCCACAACCTCGGCGGTTACCCGGGCGAGATGGTCTCGTTCGTGTCGATCCTCGGTACCGAGCTGGGCTAACCGCCGCTGTCGTCTCACGGTCCCGGGTCGACTCCACGCTCCGCTCCCTCCGGTCGCTCCGCTGTCGTCTCACTGTCCCGGGTCGACTCCACGCTCCGCTCCCTCCGGTCGCTCCGCTGTCGTCTCACGGTCCCGGGTCGACTCCACGCTCCGCTCCCTCCGGTCGCTCCGCTGTCGTCTCACTCCTCGGGCATGATGCGCCCGTGGCCGCTCTCCCCGATCGCGACGCGCTGACCCGCCTCGGCCGCGGTGTCATCGTCGGCGCGTCCGCGGACGCGCCGGAACCGTGGGCGGGCCGTCAGCGGATCGTCGTCGACGACGCGGTACTGCGCGACCCGGTCGACACCGTCACCGCCTTGCACTCCTGCTGGTCCGCCCGCGAACCGGTGGTGGTCGATCTGCGCGTCCCCGTCGAGGAGCTGCGCGCACCCGAGCCCGCGCCCCGCGAGCCCGTCCACGCGCTCACGCCGCGATTCGAGCTCACACGTGAACGTCTCTACTTCCTGATCCGGGCCAACAACTACGACGACCGCGCCGGCCGCATGGCGTGGGGTCCCGCGATCGAGGCGCAGCGGCTCGGCGCGATCGCTTCACCGGTCGCCGACGTTTCCCTCCCCGACGGCACCGCCGTGTGGTGCGACGGCGGACCGCGTACCGACGCGGTGCTCGCCGGCTACCCCGTGCTCCACCGCAACAACATCGAACAGCGCTCGCTTGGCGCCGACCGCGCCGCGACCCCGCGCGACACGCTCGCGCCGGATCAGCTTGCCGCGGTGATGCATGCCGGCGGCGCGGCGCGCGTCATCGCGCCGGCCGGTTCCGGCAAGACCCGCGTGCTCACGGCGCGCTTTCGCCTACTGCTCGACCGCGGCTGGCACCCGGGCTCGGTCACCGCGGTCGCCTACAACGTGCGCGCCAAGGACACGATGCGGGAGCGGTTGTCCGATCTCTCCGACGCCGCGCAGCGGCGCGTGCGCACGTTGCACGCGCTCGGCAACGACGTGTTGCGCCGCGCCTCGGGGTCGTCGCAACTGATCGACGAATGGGAGGTCCGGCGGCGAATCGAAGCACTCGTCGCGTTGAAGCCGCGCGCCAACACCGACGTTTACGCGCCTTTTCTCGAAGCGCTCGGCGAAGTGCGGCTCGGGCTCGTCGACCCGAACGTCGTGGAGGCGCGCCGCGACGACGTCGACGGATTCGCCGCGATGTTCGGCGAGTACCGCGACAAGCTGCACGCCGACCGGGCGATCGACCACGACGAACAGATCTACGGCGCGATCGAAAGTTTGCTCGGCGCGCCCGATGTGCGGCGCGAGCTGCAGCGCGAGGGACGCCATCTCCTCGTCGACGAATTCCAGGACCTCACGCCCGCGCAGCTGCTGCTCCTGCGGCTCGTCGCCGCGCCGGACTACGACGTGTTCGGCGTCGGCGACGACGACCAGGTCATCTACGGCTACGCCGGCGCCGATCCCGAGTTCCTCATCAACTACGACCGCTACTTCCCGGGCGGCACGCACCACGCGCTCGCAACGAACTACCGGTGCCCGGCGTCGACGGTCGCCGCAACGCGCAATCTGCTGTCGTACAACCGGCGGCGGATCGACAAGGAGATCATCGCGGGCCCGGACGCGTCCGACGACGGCGGCGCGCTTTCGGTCCGCACGACGCCCCCGGAAGCGCTGGCCGCCGCCGCGACCGAGCGCGTGCGATCGTGGCTCGCGGCCGGCGCGAGAGCCGATGACATCGCGGTGCTGAGCCGCGTGAACTCGGCGCTGCTCCCCGCCCAGCTGCTGCTCGGTGAGGCGGGCGTGCCGTGTTGGACGCCGGTGAGCGTCGCGGTGCTCGCTCGAACGGGAACCCGCGCCGCACTCGCGTATCTGAGGCTTGCGCTCGGCGCCGCCAATGCGGGGAGCGTGCACGGGCCCGATCTCGCGGTCGCGGCCAGGCGCCCGAGCCGTTCGCTACGAAGAGAGGTGCTGCAGCGTTTCGAACGGCGGCGAACGTGGAGTGTCGCCCAGTTGCGCCGCGAGTCCGACGCGATGACGGGAACCGCGGCCGAGAAGTTCGACATGTTCTGCGACGAACTCGACGCGCTCGCACGGCGCGCGGGCGCGGGGGCCGAGACCGCGGAGCTCCTCACCCGCGTCCGTGACGACATCGGTCTCGGCGCCGCGCTGGCAACGCTCGACCTGTCCGGGAAGTCACCCGACGCCAGCCACCGCGACGACCTCAACGCGCTCATCGCGGTCGCCGCGTCCGAGCCCGATCCGGCCGCGTTCGAACCGTGGTTGCGGGCGCGGCTGCGCGCTGCGGACGAGCCGGCGTCGGCCATGGGAGTCGCGGTGTCGACGGTCCACCGGGTGAAGGGGATGGAGTGGCCCTATGTCGTCGTGCTCGGCGCGCACGACGGCCTGATGCCTCACGCCCTCGCCGACGACGTCGAGGAGGAGCGCCGGGTGTTCCACGTGGCGATCACACGAGCCGACACCGAGGTTTACGTGCTCGCCGACGCGACGGCGCGGCGCCCGTTCGTCGACGAGCTCGCCGAGCCCGCTCCACCCGAGATCCGCCGCGGACCCGAAGCGACTGTCACCCCCGCCGATCAGACATCGGCGGCTGCGGCGCGCGGGCGAACGACGATCGACGCGGAGCTCGGCCTCGAGATCAAATTCGCCGGATCCACCGGCCCCATCGTGGAGCTGCGCGACGACGCTGCGGTTCTCGAGGAGCGGGGCGGCGCGCGCATCGTGGTTCCCTACGGCGAACGCGTCGAGCGCGACGGGCGGCGCGCGCAGCTCGCGCGGCGACGTTCGGCCGCCGTCACGCCGGGGCCGCCGGGCCCGGTCGAGGCGCTCAAGACTTGGCGGAAACAGCGCGCGGCGGCCGACCGCGTGCCCGCGTACATCGTCTTGAGCGACGCGCACCTCGAAGGCATCGCGGCTCGGCAACCGGCGTCGCTGGCCGAGCTGGCACGCTGCGCCGGGATCGGACCGACGAAGCTCGAACGGTACGGAGACGAGATCGTCGCCGTCATCACCGAGGGGGCGACCGCGTAGATTCGCGCCCGTCCACGAGCAGAGAGGCGAGGCCATGTCCTTTCCCCGCGAAGAGATCGCAGCGACGGTCGAGCGATACGTCGAGACGCGCAAGGTCATCGACGCCGGCCAGGCGGGCTGGAGCGCGCTCGCCCAGTACTTCACCGACGATGCCGTATTCATCGATCCGGCGTGGGGCCGGGTCCAGGGCATCGAGGAGATGAAGGCGACGGTCTTCGGCGACGCGATGGTCGGCCTCGAGGAATGGAAGTTCCCCGTCGAGTTCTACGCAATCGACGGCGACAACGTCGTGATCAAGTGGAAGCAGCAGCTGCCCGGCAAACGAGACGACGGACGGCCGTACGAACAGTCGGGCGTGTCGACGCTGATCTACGCGGGTGGCGGGAAGTTCCGCTACGAGGAGGACCTCCTCAACATGGTGCACGTGCTCGAGGACATGCGCGAGAGCAAGTGCCGCGTGCCCGACGTCGCAATGCCGCCGAAGCACCCGAACCGCGATTTCTCGCGTCCGGACGCGTGACGCCCGTGGCGGGACCGAGCGCCGACGACACGCAGGACGCGACCGACTACGTCGCGATCACGCGCCTGCAGAACGCCTACGCCGACGCGGTGACGCGACGCGCGTGGGCCGAGTTCCACGAGATGTTCACCCACGGCGCGCCGGTTCGGGTCGACACGGTGACCAACCCGGTGATCGAGCTGACCGGTCCGCAGGAGGTCGGCGACTTCATCGGCGACGCGGTCGAGCGCTTCGAGTTCTTCGAGTTCGTCCCCCTGAGCACGCGCGTCCAGCTACGCGCCGGCGGCGATCCCGACCGGGCGACCGCGCGCCTCTACATCTGCGAGCTGCGCCAGGACGCGGCGTCGGGTCACGCGACGCAGGCGTTCGGCGTGTACCAGGACGAATATCGGCGCGTCGACGGTCGCTGGTGGTTCTCGCGGCGCGACTACCAGTCGCTCGCGCGCAGCGGCCGCGGCGAGGTCTTCGCGTTCCCAGCCGACCCGTTCAGCTAGTCGCGAGCCCCGGCGCATCATGCGGCGTCGTCCCCGTGATCGCCGGGAAAGACGTCGCGCTCGGACTGGTGCCACACCGGGCTGTCGCCCGCGGTCTCGACGTTGAAGCCGTAGTCGAACACCAGACTTCCTCCGTACGTCGAACCCCACGCCACGAGCGCGGCGATCACGACTGACAGCACCATGATCCCGACCGGCGTCGTCACGTGCGTGTGGTAGCCGTTCAGGCGCAGCGCGAGATTCACGATCACGAGCACCGTGACCGTCACCATGATCGTCGCGTGCGTGTTCGCGGTGCGGCGTGCCTGCGTGCCTGCCTCGGACGAACGTAACCAGTCGATGAAGCCGGTGAGCGCCGTGAAGATCGAGACGATCGCACCGGCGAGGAACAGGAACGTCGCCGCGTGCCACATCTCGTGTGACCACGTGTGCCGTTTGCCCCCGATCACCGAGAGCACGTCGAGCACGGCGGCGATCACGTAGGCGCCGATCGGGATGTCAGTGAGCGGCGGATGGAAGGGCTTCCCGGCGAAACCGCGCACGCCCTTGAACGTCCGCCCCCGCACCGTGATCGCGGGCCGCACGGAGTACTTGCGACTCCTCCCTCAGCCGGCGGCAGACTCGCGCCACCCGCGCGACTACGAATATCGAAGCTGCGCACGCGCCGTACCCCGAGACGCGGCGGTCGAACCCCGACGCTCCCTCGAAAAGGAGCGGTCACAGGGCATGATCTTGGTTGCGGACCTCTCCGCCATCTGCGAGGGTGCGCTGCAGCCGGGCCAGTTGCAGGAGCCAGTGTGCTGGAGGTGGTGTGACCGATCCCGAAGGTCCCGTCGAGGTCGGCCTCTACGGCGTGACGAAGCGATTCGCCGACACGCTCGCGGTCGACGACGTGACGATCACGATCGGCCGCGGGGAATTCTTCTCCATGCTGGGCCCGTCAGGGTGCGGCAAGACCACCTCGCTGCGCATGATTGCGGGATTCGAAGAGCCCGACGCCGGCCGCGTCGAGTTGACCGGCCGCGACATCGTCGGCGTCGCCCCGTACAAGCGCAACGTGAACACCGTCTTCCAGTCGTACGCGCTGTTCCCCCACCTGACAGTCGCCGACAATGTCGCCTTCGGCCTGCGCCGCAAGAAGGTCGGAAAGAGCGAGATCCGCGACCGGGTCAAGCGCTACCTCGACCTCGTACAGCTGCGCGGCTACGACGATCGCCGGCCCTCGCAACTCTCCGGCGGTCAGCAGCAGCGCGTCGCGCTGGCGCGGGCGCTCGTGAACGAGCCCGCGGTGTTGCTCCTCGACGAGCCGCTCGGCGCGCTCGACCTCAAGCTGCGCAAGCAGATGCAGCTCGAGCTGATGCGGATCCAGCGCGAGGTCGGTGTCACGTTCGTGTATGTGACGCACGACCAGGAGGAAGCGCTCGTGATGAGCGACCGGCTGGCCGTGATGTCGCAGGGCAAGGTCGAACAGATCGGATACCCCGAAGACATCTACGAACGTCCCGCGACGCGGTTCGTCGCGGGATTCATCGGAACGTCGAACATCATCGAGGCGCCCGTCGTCGGACGGTCCGGCGACTTCCTGCGGGTCGCATCGGCGCCGGGTGACCGGCTGCTCGTGAGCCCGCCCGGCGACCGCGCGATCAGTGCCGGGCAGAAGCTCGCCTTCACCGTGCGGCCCGAGAAGCTGCGCGTCGCGGCGGAGAACGATCCCGTGCCGGACAATTTGTGCACGATCGTCGGAACTGTCGTCGACGTCGTGTATCAGGGTGTGTCGACGCAACTCGTCGTGTGCACCGACGAGGGCGACACGCTCGTCGCGTTCCGTCAGAACAACGAGCGCGTGAGCGACGCCGGAGTTCCGGGGTCCCGAACGCGTCTCGTCTGGGATCCCGACTTGAATGTGGTGCTCACCGACGAGCCCACGCCCGAAAAGGAGCTGTCAGCATGAGTGAGCCCGACCGCGTCTCCCTTGCCTTCATCTGGGACACGGAATCGCCGCACTTCAGCCGGCGCACGTTCATGCGAACGATGGCGTTCGCGGGCGCGGCCGGATTCATGGCCGCGTGCGGGAGCAGCGGCAGTAACGGCGCGAGCAGCAGTAGCTCCGGTAGCAGCACCTCTTTCCGCCTGCCGAACAAGACCGAGGCCAAGGTCCTCAACTTCTACAACTGGACCGACTACATCGCCGACGACACGATCCCGAACTTCCAAACGGAGACCGGGATCAAGGTCACGTACGACAACTACAACTCGAACGACGAGCTCTTCGCGAAGATGCGGACGGGCAACACCGGCTACGACCTCATCGTCCCGACCGACGCGTTCGTGGTCAAGATGAAGCACGCCAACCTGCTCCAGCCGCTCGACCTCTCGTTGATCACCAACATCGACAATCTCGATCCGCGATTTCGCCACGCCGACTACGACCCGGGGAACCTGTACTCGATCCCGTGGCAGTGGGGCACGACCGGCATCGGCTTCGACCAGACGAAGGTCGGCGGCACCGTCACCGACTGGGACGCCTTCAACCTCCCCGCCGTCAACGGCAAGAGCTCGTTCCTCGACGAAGCGCGCGACGCGTTCGCGATGGCGTTGTTCGCGCTCGGGCACGACCCCAACACGCTCGACAGCGGTCAGCTCGACGACGCGCAGAACTACTTGATCGACCTGAAGAAGAAGGTGAAGTCGATCACGTCCGACTATCAGGACCCGCTGAAGAGCGGCGAACTGCTGCTCGCCCAGGCGTACTCGGGCGACGTGTTCCAGATCCAGACCGACAACAAGAACGTGCAGTACGTGATCCCGAAGTCGGGCGCGTTCTCGTGGGTCGACAACATGGCGATCCCGATGGGTGCACCGCACCCGCGCAACGCCGAGCTGTTCATGAACTACATCCTCGAGCCCAAGGTCGGCGCCGCGCTCACGAACTTCGTGCAGTACGGGAGCCCGAACAAGGCCGCCGAGCCGTACATCGACAAGTCGATCACCGGCAATCCGCTGATCTACCCGCCGGCCGACGTGCTCGCGAAGCTGCCGTTCCAGAAGGACCTCGGCGAGGACGAGATCGCGTACGACGACCGTTGGGACAAGGTGAAGTCGGCTTGAGCGTCGCGGCCCCGGACCCGCCGGTGCGTGAGGCGCGCACTCGCCGGCGGAACATGCCCGAGTGGCTGAAGGGCAACCTGCTGCTCCTGCCGACGAGCGTGTGGTTCGCGTTCCTGCTCGTCATCCCGACCGCGATCATCGTTGCGTACAGTCTCGGCAAGCGAGGGATCATCGAGCCCGTCCATTTCTCGTGGGGGCACTTGATCTGGTCGAACTACTCCGACGCCCTCAACACCATCTACCTCCCGATCTTCATCCGGTCGGTCGAATACGCGGCGATCTCGACCCTGCTGTGCGCGCTGCTCGGATTTCCGTTGGCGTACTGGATCGCTCGCTTCGGCGGACGCTTGCGCAACGTGTATCTCGTGCTCGTGATCATCCCGTTCCTCACGAGCTACCTGATCCGGATGTACGCGTGGCAGTTCATCCTGCAACGCAACGGGCTCCTCAACCGCGTGCTCGGCCACATCGGTCTGGGGAGCAACCACGAGTTCTTGAACCATTCGTCGGCCGTGATCATCGGCCTCACGTACGGCTTCCTGCCGTTCATGATCCTGCCGCTCTACGCGTCGATCGAGCGGATGGACAAGTCGCTCGTCGAAGCGAGCTACGACCTCGGCCACGGGAAGATCTCGACGTTCTTCCGCGTGATCCTCCCGAGCACGTCGCCGGGCCTCGTCGCGGGCGTGCTTCTCGTGTTCATCCCCGCCATCGGCGACTTCGTGACGCCGGAGTTGCTCGGTGGCGTGAGAACCCAGATGATCGGCACGACGATCGCCGATCAGTTCGGCGGCACACAGAACTGGCCGCTCGGTGCTTCGATGTCGATCCTGCTCACCATGTTCATCCTCGTCGGCGTGTTCCTCTACCTGTGGCGCGTCGGAGAGGAGGCGCTGTGAGCAAGAAGCAGCCGAAGAGCCCGCTGCGCCCGCGCTACCTCAAGCTCCACGCGATCCTCGTGTTCGCGTTTCTCTTCGCGCCGATCGTCGTGCTCGTGGTGTTCAGCTTCAACAAGGCCAAGAGCGGCACCGACTGGACCGGATTCTCGACGCACTGGTACCACGCGCTGATTCACAACCACGACGCGCTGCAGGCGTTCCGCAACACGTTGAAGGTGGCGATAACGGCCACGATCTTCGCGACGGCGATCGGGACGCTCGCCGCGTTCGCACTGACCCGGTTCAGGTTCCGCGGCCGGGCCGGGTACAACAGCCTCATCTTCATCTCGCTCGTGATGCCCGAGGTCGTCATGGGCATCTCGTTGTTGGTGTTCTTCGTGAAGTTCGCGCACACACGGCTCGGACTCGAGACGGTGATCCTCTCGCACATCACGTTCTGCATCGCGTTCGTCGTGGTCGTGGTGAAAGCGCGGCTCTCATCGTTCGACGACCGCCTCGTCGAGGCGGCTGCCGATCTCGGGGCGACACCCATACAGTCGTTCCTCCGCATCGTGCTGCCGCTCGCCGCGCCGGGGATCTTCGCCGGGGCGATGCTCGCGTTCACGATCTCCCTCGACGACGTGGTCATCACCTTCTTCACGTCCGGGCCGGGCTCGACCACCCTGCCCCTCTATATCTTCGGTGAACTGCGGTTCGGGGTGTCGCCGTCGATCAACGCGCTCTCGACGTTCGTGCTGCTCTTCTCGTTCGTGCTCCTCGCGATCGGCGGCGCGTTCAGCGTGCGTGCAGCCCGACGCGGCGCCGGGGCGATCGACGCGACCGCACTGGGGTAGGAGTCCTCGGGAGGAGTCCAGGGAAAGGAGACCGGCATGGAACAACAGCGCAAGCTCGTCACCGACATCCCCGGACCGAGATCGCGCGCGCTGTGGGAGCGCCGTAGCCGCGCCGTGCCGGCGGGCGTCGGCACGACGCTGCCCGTCTTCGTGGAACGCGCGCAGGGCGGGATCGTGGAGGATGTCGACGGCAACCGCCTCATCGACCTCGGCGCGGGCATTGCCGTCGTCAACGTGGGCCATGCGCATCCCGCCGTGGTCGACGCGATCACCCGGCAGGCCGCCGACTTCGAGCACACCTGCTTCCAGGTCACGCCGTACGCCGGCTACGTCGAAGTCTGCGAGCAGCTCGCGCAGCGCACGCCGGGTGATCACGAGAAGCGCTCGGTGCTCGTGAACTCGGGCGCGGAAGCCGTCGAGAACGCGGTGAAGATCGCGCGCGTCGCGACGGGACGGACCGCGGTGATCGCGTTCGACCAGGCGTTCCACGGCCGCACACTGCTCGCGATGTCACTGACCGCCAAGGTCGTGCCGTACAAGAAGGGCTTCGGGCCGTACGCGCCGGAGGTCTACCGGGCGCCGTTCTCGTACCCGTTCCGCGGGACCGGTCGCCTCGATGAGACGATCGCGTGGATCGAGGCGAGCGTCGACCCGTCGCAGATCGCGTGCGTGATCGCGGAGCCGATCGCGGGCGAGGGCGGCTTCGTCGTCCCCGGGCCGGGATGGATCCCGGGCATCGCCGAATGGTGCCGGGCAAACGGGATCGTGTTCGTGGCCGACGAGGTGCAGACCGGATTCGGCCGCACCGGCGACTGGTTCGCGAGCGAGCACGAAGGCGTCGTGCCCGATCTGGTCGCCACGGCCAAGGGACTCGGCGGCGGCATGCCGATCGCGGGCGTAACCGGCCGGGCCGAGCTCATGGACGCGGTGCACCCCGGCGGCCTCGGCAGCACGTTCGGCGGGAATCCGGTGTCGTGCGCGGCCGCGCTCGCCGCGATCGAAGTGATCGAGCGCGAGCAGCTCCCGGCGCGCGCCCGCAAACTCGGTGAGCGGATGTTCGAACGACTGCGCGCGATGCAGCAGGAGACGTCCGGTATCGGCGACGTACGCGGCCGCGGGGCAATGGTGGCGATCGAGCTCGTCCACGACGACGGGTCGCCCGATCCCGACCGGGCCAAGCGCATCTGCTCGTCGTGTCACGAGCAGGGCGTGATCGTGCTGACCGCGGGAACCTACGGCAACGTCGTGCGCCTGCTGCCGCCGTTGATCCTCGACGAGACGTTGCTCGACGAAGGCCTCGACGCGCTCGACGTCGCCGTGCGCGCCTGAACCCGCGAACTCTCGGTCGCGCTACTCGATCGACGTCATGACGTGCTTGACGCGGGTGTAGTCGTCGAGCGCGTACATCGACAGGTCCTTGCCATAGCCCGAGTGCTTGAACCCGCCGTGCGGCATCTCCGCGACGAGCGGGATGTGGGTGTTGATCCACACGCAGCCGAAGTCGAGGCCGGCGGATAGGCGCATCGCGTTCGCGTGGTCGCGCGTCCACACGCTCGACGACAGCCCGTAGTCGGTGCCGTTGGCGTCGCGCAGCGCGTCGCCGACGTCGTCGAAGCGCTGGACTGTGATGACCGGACCGAACACCTCCTGCTGCACCGCTTCGTCGTCCTGTTGCATGCCGGCAACAACCGTCGGTGCGAAGAAGTAGCCCTTCTCGCCGACGCGCTCACCGCCGGTCAGCACGACCGCGTGTGACGGCAGCCGGTCGATGAACCCCTGCACCCGTCCGAGCTGCGCCTCGTTGTTGACCGGACCGAGGTCGGCGTCCTCGACGTCGAGACCACCGAGCTTCTTGCCCTTCGCCTCGCTCACCAACAGGTCGACGAACCGGTCGTGGATCGCCGCCGACGCGAGCACGCGCGTCGCCGCCGTGCAGTCCTGCCCCGCGTTGTAGAAGCCGGCCGCGGCAATGCCCGCCGCCGCGGCTTCGAGATCGGCGTCGTCGCACACGATCACCGGCGCGTTGCCGCCGAGCTCGAGGTGCACGCGTTTGAGATCGGACGCGGCCGCGCTCGCGACCTCCATGCCCGCGCGCACGCTGCCAGTGATCGAGACGAGACCGGGCACGCGATGGTCGACGAGCGCGCGGCCGCTGTCGCGGTCGCCGCACACGACGTTCAACACGCCGGCCGGCAGGAACTCCGCCGCGAGCTCGGCGAGCATCACCGTTGTCTCGGGCGTGCTCTCCGCGGGCTTCAACACCACGGTGTTGCCCGCCGCGAGCGCGGGCGCGATCTTCCAGATCGCCATCATCAACGGATAGTTCCACGGCGACACCTGCGCGACGACGCCGATGGGTTCCCGGCGGATGAACGACGTGAGGCCGGCCATGTACTCGGCCGCGGCGCGACCTTCGAGCATCCGGGCCGCGCCGGCGAAGAACCGGAGCTGGTCGACCGCAGGCGGAATCTCGTCCGCGGCCATCAACGCCTTCGGCTTGCCCGTGCTGCGGCATTCGGCGTCGACGAAGCGATCGGCGTCGCGCTCGAGCGCGTCGGCGATGCGCAGGAGCGCGAGACCGCGCTCGGACGGCGTCGCGGCTTTCCACTGCGCGAACGCGGCGTCGGCGACGACGACCGCATCGTCGACGTCGGCGGCGCTCGAACGGGCGGCCGAGCCGTAGGTCTCGCCGGTGGACGGGTCGACGAGCGGTGTCGTCGCGCCTTCACGGGCGTCGACCAACTTGCCGTTCACGAAGTTCTGCACGGCTTCCATCCGTACCCCTCTCAAAAAGGCACGCGGCGGTGCGATCAGCATCGGGCGATCCGGCCCCAGGCTAGTAGTATTCGCACTACTTCCCGCCTCCGACCCGGGTAGATCGTTTTGGCACAGCTTTCTGACGACGATATTCGTACCTCGAGCGCCCTGCTCGACGACGTGTCGATGCAGATCATCCGTGAGTTGCAGCGCGACGGGCGCCGGCCGTACACCTCGATCGCCAAGACGGTCGGACTGTCCGAGGCCGCCGTCCGCCAGCGCGTCCAACGCCTCCTCGACGCAGGCGTCATGCAGATCGTGGCGGTCACCGACCCGTTGCGGGTCGGCTTCCACCGCCAGGCGATGGTGGGGATCAAGGTCGACGGCGACGTGCGCGACCTTGCCGCCAAGCTCAGCGCGAACGCAGAGATCGACTATGTCGTGATCTGCTCCGGCAGCTACGACCTTCTCGTCGAGCTCACCGCGCGCGACGACGAGCACCTGCTCGAGGTCGTGAACACCCAGATCCGCTCGATCCCCGGAATCCGTTCCACCGAGACGTTCGTGTACCTCCGGCTCGAAAAGCAGACCTACTCGTGGGGAACGTGATGACCACCACCGAAACCGACACCCTGACCGCGGCCGCGCACCGTCATCTGTGGATGCACTTCACTCCGATGGCCGCCGACGGGGAGGTTCCCGTCATCGTGCGCGGCGATGGGGCGTGGGTCTACGACCAGCACGGCAAGCGTTACCTCGACGGCCTCGCCGGCCTGTTCGTCTCGCAGGTCGGGCACGGCCGCACCGAGCTCGCCGACGCCGCCGCCGAGCAGGCGCGCAAGCTCGCGTACTTCCCGGTCTGGAGTTACGCGCACCCCGGCGCGATCGAGCTCGCGGAACGACTGGCCGATCTCGCGCCCGGCGATCTCGAACGGGTCTTCTTCACCACCGGCGGCAGCGAAGCAGTCGAATCGGCGTGGAAGCTCGCGCGCCAATACTTCCAGGCGATCGGCGAGCCGCATCGCTACAAGGTCATCGGCCGCAACATCGCGTACCACGGCACGACGATGGGCGCGCTGTCCATCACCGGCGTCCCGGCGATCAAGGAGCCGTTCGAGCCGCTCGTTCCCGGCGCGGTGCGCGTGGTGAACACGAACCAGTACCGGCCCGCGCCGATCGATCCCGCCGAAGCGATCGCCCACGCGATCGAGATGGAGGGACCCGAGACCGTCGCCGCGGTCTTCCTCGAGCCCGTGCAGAACGCGGGCGGCTGCTTCCCTCCCACCGACGGCTACTTCCAGCGCGTGCGCGAGATCTGCGACGAGACCGGCGTGCTCCTCGTCTCCGACGAGGTGATCTGCGCGTTCGGCCGCCTCGGCCACTGGTACGGCTCGCAGCGCTACGACTACCAACCCGACATCGTCACGATGGCCAAAGGGATGACCTCGGGGTACTCCCCGATCGGCGGCATGATCGTGCGACCGTTCCTCGTCGAGCCGTTCCTGCGCGACCGGCGCACGTTCCTTCACGGCATCACGTTCGCGGGCCACCCCGTGAGCTGCGCGGTCGCGCTCGCGAACCTCGATCTCATGGAGCGCGAGGGGTTACTCGAGAACGTCCGCCGCAACGAAGGCGCGTTCCGCGCGACGCTCGACAAGCTGCGCGACCTCCCGATCGTCGGCGACGTCCGCGGCGCGGGGTACTTCTACGGAATCGAGCTGGTGAAGGACAAGGCGACTCGAGCGACGTTCACCGCGGAGGAGAGCGAACACCTCCTGCGCGGCTACCTCTCGCGCGCGTTGTACGACGCGGGGCTCATCTGCCGGGCCGACGACCGCGGCGACCCGGTGATCCAGCTCGCGCCGCCGCTCATCATCGGCCAGCCCGAGTTCGACTACATCGAGCAGGTGCTGCGCCAAGTGCTCACGGAGGCGTGGGCGCGGATCTGAGCCTCCGAGCCGCCATAGGCTCGCTCGGCGATGAGCACCGAGCTCGCCGGCGTCTGGTCCTGGTACGCGGACAACATCTTCCGCGGCTACTCGCCGGTCTACGCGCGCGTCGCGCGCACCGTCGCTGAGAGCGACGACGTGCTGGCGCTGTTGCACGGGGCGCCACCCCGCTCGCACCAACCCAACGTCCTGCTCGCCGCGGTCCACTACCTGCTCCTCGGCGGTCTCGACCATCCGCTCGCCGCGGTCTACCGGGGCGAGTCCGACGCCGACCCCGGCCCGTTGTTCGTCGACGTGTGCATCACGCACCGCCGGGAGATCCTCGAACTGCTGGCGACACGACACACGAACACGAACGAGGTCGGCCGCTCGGCCGTCCTCGCCCTCGCGTTGACCGCGGTCGGCAAGCGGGCCGGCGCGCCGCTCGCGCACGTCGACGTCGGCTGCAGCGCGGGACTCAATCTGCTGTGCGATCGCTACCGGATCGACTACGGCGACGCCGGGACCACCGGTCCGGCCGATGCACCGGTGCGGATCTCGTGCACCGTTCTCGGCGGTCATCCGCCGATCGAACCACTCGTTCCCCCGATCGTCGAGCGTACCGGCATCGACCGCGATCCCGTCGACGTGACCGACGACGACCAGGCGCGCTGGCAGCTCGCACTCGTGTTCCCCGACACGAACCGCCTCCCGCGCACGCGCCTCGCGCTGCAGCAGCTGCAGAACGACCCTCCCCGCATCGTGCCCGGCGACGCGGTCGAGACGATCGGCCCGGTCCTGCGCGCGCTGCGGCCGGATGCGCTCGCGGTCGTGACGACCACGTGGGTCGTCGCGTACTTCACGCCCGAACAGCGCATCGCGTTCCGAGAACAGCTCGCCGACGTCTCGCGCGGGCGCCCCGTCGCATGGGTGAGCGCCGAGGGTCCGAATACCATCGACCTGTTCTCGGGTATCGAGGCTCCGTCGGACCCGTCCGACACGGAGGCCAGCCTGCTCGGGCTCGCGCGCTTCGACGGGGGCGAGGTCGACGCGGAGCTGCTCGGCTTCGTCCACCCGCACGGACTCTGGGTCGACTGGCGCGCGGACTGACGGTCAGCGCTCGTCGACGAACCAGTCCTCGCCCCGTTCGCGCAGCCGGTCCAGGAACGGCACCGCGTCGAACGCCTCGGGTCCGAGGACACCCGCTCCCGACCATACGTTCGTGGCCAGGAGCTCGAGCGCGACGACCGGGTTGATCGCGGTCTGCCACACGACCGCCTGGGCGCCGTACTTCGCCATCGTCTGCGCGTTGTCGGACACGTGGTACAGGTACACCTCGCGGGCGTTGCCGTCGGCTCCGGTGCCGCGAACCCACGTGCCCGCGCACGTCCGCCCGTGCATCCGCTCGCCGAGCGACGCGGGATCGGGCAACACCGCCGCCACGACGTCGCGCGGCGACACGTCGACGCCTTGCACTCGCACGGGGGTCGTCGAGGCCAGCCCCGTCTTGTCGAGCACGCGCAACACCTCGACGAACTCGTCACCGAGCCCGTACTTGAACGTGACGCGGTTGCAGTCGATCCACCGCGGGATCAACAGGACCTCTTCGTGCTCGACGTTGACGCATTGCAGGGGCCCGATGCCCGCCGGGAACGTGAACGTCTCCGGCTCGGAGAACGGCAGGGTCGTGAACCAGCCGCGGTTGCGTTCCCACACGAGCGGAGGGTTCAAGCACTCCTCGATCGTGGTCCACACCGAGAACGTCGGCGCGAAGTCGAAACCGTCGATGACGAGATCGCTCCCGTCGCGCACGCCGATCTCGTCGATCTCCGAGAAGAGATGATCCGCCGCGTAGCGGGCGAAGACATCGGACAGCCCGGGCTCCACTCCCATGCCGACGAGCGCGAGCAGTCCGCGTTCCGCCCATCGGTCGGACGCGGCGAACTGTTCGGCACCGAGGGTGACACCCGGCTCCTGATGCGGCCGGTCGGGATGCGGTCGCGACAACGTCATCGCCATGTCGAGGTAGTTGCAGCCCGCGTCGAACGCGGCCGCGAAGATCGGCGGGACGAGGCGCGGATCACATGCGTTGACGACGACGTCGATCGCCTCGGCCTGCGCCAGCGCAACGATCGCGGCGGCATCCGATGCGTCGAGCTTCGCCGCCGCGAAACGGGCGTCGTCGCACTGTTCGACCGCGCGCGTGGCGCGGGCGCCGTCGAGATCGCCGACAACGACGCGTTCGAAGACCTCCGACGACGACCCCGCCCGCGCGATCGCGGCCCCTACCCCGCCGGCACCGACCACCAGGACGCGCACGGCGTCAGCGACGGTCGACGGCGGGAACGCCGATCGGATTCGGGAACGGGATGGTCCCCGACGCGGCGAGCTCGATCGCCAGCGGTCGCATGATGGCGAGCAGCTCGTCGACGCCGTCCTGCCCGAGCGCGCGCAGCGGCCCTTCCGCCATGCGGTCGGTGTCGGCCTCGATCGCGGCGTGCGAGTCGATGCCGACGGGCGTGATCGCCCCGCGTCCGTCCAGCCAGCCGCGTTCGGCGAGGCGTTCGGCCGCGGCGGTCCAGTCGTCGTCGCTCCATCCGCGGTACGGCGCGATCGTCTCGCGCGCCATACCCGCGACCGCGAGCCGCAGGACGTGCGCCTCGCAGGGATCGACGTCGGCCGCGTACAGCGCGGCGATGTGTCCGTCGCCGCGGTGCTCGCGCAAGAGCGTGCACCCGTGCCACAACGCGACGTGCGGCTCACGAGGCCAGGGCAGGTCGTGGTTCGCCGCGAACAGCGCCCGGGCGAACGGGTCGCAACCGTCGGTCGCCTCGAGCACGAGGCGCGCGGCGCGCAAGAGATCGCTCGACGGCACGTCGAGCCGGCGCATCAACGCAGCCTCGGCACCCGCTTCTCGCGCCGCGATCGCATCGGACGGCGACACGATGCTCCAAACACCCGGAATCGCCTTGGCGACGAAGTCGGGATGGAAACCGTAGAACGTCGCGACGACCGCGCCCGTCCCCACCGCGCCGAGCGGCGCCGCCCGACCCGCGAAGTACCCCCGCCAGAAGCCGCGCAGGCCGATCTCCTCGAACGCAGCGCGCGCTTCGTCGGTGAAGTACGTGACCGCGTGGTAGGGCTCGATGCACTGCCACAGCGCCCGGGCGGGATGAACGTCCACGGCGACATGGTCGCACGTACGGCGCACCGGTGCGCGCCTTCGAGGCCTTCGGGTACCCGCGGCAGGGTCAGCGATTGACGACCGCGGCCGGCAGGTGCGCGATGCGAGATTCGAACACCGAGACGATTTGTTGCAGCGTGCTGTGACCATCGATCGGGATCTGGGCGCCGGTCGGCTGTGCGAAATACAGACCCATCAGCACCCGTCCCCGCCGCAGGTAGACCGCGATGCCAGGCTCGGCGTCGCCACTCTGCTGATCGGTGGTCACGAACGCGTACGCCTGGCGCTGCACCGTGGGCGACCTCGGCCACGTCTTGTCGGGCGGCGCCGAGAACTTCGTAATGACCGTCGGCTCGCCGACCGGACTCACGACCGGCGACGCCGGGCACGCCGCGACGACCGCTTGGATCTCGCGCATCGCCTGCGCGCCGTCCGCGGGTGAGGCGTAGAGGACCGCCTCGGTGCTGAACGACGTGTCGTCCGGGGTTGCCGTCAGGCCGACGTAGACCTGGCGGCGCGCGGTCCGGTGCGCCTCGCTCGGGAACCGGCCGTTGCACAGGTCGAGCGTGGGCGCGGCCATGTTGATTCCGTCGGCCGGATGGTGGACCGTATCCGCCGCGGGCACGTCGTTCTGGTTGACGATGATCCCGCCGAGCACCGACTCGTCCGGATCGCCGGTCGGCGTCGTGCCGGGCGTCGACGTGCCGGGCGTCGTCGTGCCGGGCGTAATCGTGCCGGGCGCGAGCGAGACCGACTGCGAACCCTTGTCGGTGAGATTCAGGACGAGGGTCGTGAGGCCGAAGCCGACGACGAGCGCGGCGACGACGAGGCACACGACGACCGCCGTCCACCGCCCACGGTCGTGACCGGGGGGTTCATCGACCGGTTCGATGGGCGCGACCTCGAGCGGAGGAAGCGGGGCAACGGTCTCGAGATCGGGATCGGCGTAGTCGGTCAAGACTCCGCAGCGTAGGGGGCACCGGACGGCGCGCCGGTCGCGGCCGCCGATCCGTCCCGCCTCGATCCGCTCACGCGACCCGCCGGATCGTCACCCGCACGTCGCTCGAGCGCGACGGCGGGCCGTTGTACACGCCTTTGAAAGGCGGGACGTCGGAGTAGTCGCGGCCGCGCGCGACGAGCACGTGACGCTCGCCGACGGCCGAACCACTCGTCGGATCGACACGCTGCCAGGACCCCGTCCACGCCTCGAGCCAGGCATGGCTCTGGCCGGTCACCGCGGCGTCGACGGCAGCATCGGCGTCGGGGTGCAGGTAACCGGACGCGTAGCGGGCGGGGATACCCGCCGCGCGTAACAACGCGAGCGCGACGTGGACGAAGTCCTGGCAGACACCGCGGCGGAGGTCGAGGGCGGACCGCGCGTTCGTCGAGACGTCGGTTGCGCCGGTCTCGTACGTGAGGTTCTCACGGACCCACGCCCCGACCGCCGCGACGGTCTCGAGTGGTGTGCGACCGGAGGCGATCGTCGCCGCGATCCGAGCGAAGGCGTCGTCGACCGGAACGTGTGGTGACGAGTGGAGATACTCGTAGAACTCGTCGCGTAGGTGCTCATCGGAGAGATCCTCCCATTCGACATCGGTGAGATCCTCGGCGGCCGGAACCGTCTCCACGAGTGAGCGCGCGGCGACGATCAGTCGGTCGTGCAGTTCGTGGACGTCGAACGCGCTGACCAGCGTTCCCCAATAGTCGATGTAGTGCATGACGGGGACTCCGGGCCGGACGTCGACGCGGTGGTCGAGGACGAGCTGCGTCGTGTCGCGCGTCGGGCTCATGCGCGCCTCGTTGTACGACGCCAGCACCTCCCCTTCGTACTCGTAGGTCGTGACGTGCTCGATGGACAGCCTCCACACCATCACGCGCTCCAGCGGATCGCGAGTGCCTGGTGGAAGAACCGCTTGGCGATGGCGTCATGCGCCTGGGTACCGGCGCGTTCCAGCCGCTCGAGGTGTTCGGGCAGCGAGCGTTCGAGCTCCGCGACACGGATGAACTCGAGGTCCGCGCACGCGCGTCCGACGACCCGGCGCGGTTCGCTGCCGGCGCCGCGCCGGTCGGCGGCGGGATCGAGATCGAACAACGCGGTCTCGGCGGCGCCGAGCGCGTGGAACACCGAGCGGGGGAACAGGCGATCCAGCAGGAGGAACTCGAGCGCCTCGGAACCGGCGACCCCGCGCCGATACGTACGGAGATACGACTCGTACGCCGCGCAACACCGCAGCGTCGCGACCCAGCCCGCGGTCCCCCACGCATCACCGAGTCGCGTCGAGAGGAGGCGGGCCGTGAGGTCGACTCTCTCGAGCGAACGGCCCAACACGATGAAGCGCCACGTGTCGTCGTGGCTCATCGTGGCGTCGGCCAGGCCTGAGACGATCGCCGCCCGGTCGCGCACCCACGCGAGGAAACCGTGCTGCGCGTACACCGACCGTCCGCGCCGGCCGTCGAGCGCGCTGTGAGTCGCGTTGATGCTGGCCCACATCTCCGACGACATCGCCTCGCGTGCTCCGCGGGCGTTCTCCCACATTGCCTGGAGCGAGCGCACGACAGAGCCTTCGAAGCGCGGGTCGTCGACGAAGAAGCCGACCAGCGATTCGACGTCCGTGCCGACGTCGACGAGACCCGGTTGCGCGATGCCCATCGCCTCGACGAGCCGGCGGCACGCCGACTCCTCGCCGCCAACGCGGTCCTCCACGAGCGCGTGCGAGTACACGTCGAGAATGCGCGCCGTTGCCTCGGCCCGCTCGGTGTAGCGCCCGAGCCAGTAGAGCGATTCCGCGATACGGCTCAGCACCGGACGCGCTCCCCGCCCGTCACTGTTGCTGCGCCGCCTGCTCGTTCGCGCTCGGGACCATGTCGAACGGCTGGCGCGCCAGCGGCTCGACGCTCGGTCCGCCCGCCGGCACCGCGATCCCATTTTCGATCGCGGCCCCGTCGGGCGCCAGCACCCATGTGTCCTTCGAGCCGCCGCCCTGGCTCGAGTTGACGATCAGGTTGCCCTCACCGAGCGCGACGCGGGTCAGGCCGCCGGGTACCACCCAGACGTTCTCGCCGTCGTTGAGCGCGAACGGCCGCAGGTCGAGGTGGCGAGGTTGCAGGCCCGACTCGACGTACGTGGGCGCAGTCGACAACGCAACCGGACGCTGCGCGATCCACGAACGCGGCTCCGCCTGCACCGCGGCGCATACCTCGAGCAACGACCGTTCGTCTGCCCGCGGACCGATCACGATTCCACGGCCGCCGGAACCGTCGGTCGGCTTCCACACCAGCTCGTCGAGGCGGTCGAGCGCCCACGAGCGCACCTCGACATCGTCGAGCATGAACGTCTCGACGTTCGGTAGCACCGGACGCTCTCCGAGATAGAACTCGATCATCGCCGGCACGTACGGATAGACGGCCTTGTCGTCGGCGACACCGTTCCCGAGGAAGTTCGCGATCGTCACGTTGCCCGCCCGGGCGGCGTTGACGATTCCCGCGCAGCCGAGCATCGACGTCGGCAGGAAGTGCAAGGGATCGAGGAACTCGTCGTCGACGCGGCGGTACACGACGTCGACCCGCTCCTCGCCGCTCGTCGTGAGCATGTAGAGGACGTTGTCGCGGCAGACGAGATCACGACCTTCGACGAGCTCGACTCCCATCTGGCGGGCGAGGAACGAATGCTCGAAATAGGCGGCGTTGTGCACGCCCGGCGTCAACACGACAATGGTCGGATCATCGACCCCGCGCGGTGCACTCCTACTCAGCGCCTGCAGGAGCCGAGCCGGATAGTCGGACACCGGCTGAACGCGATGCGCGGCGAACAACTCGGGGAAGACGTGGGTCATCGCCCGGCGGTTCTCGACGACATAGGAGACGCCGGACGGGATCCGCAGGTTGTCCTCGAGCACGCACATCTGTCCGTGTTCGTCGCGCACCAGGTCGATACCCGCAACGTGCACGCGCACGCCGCCGGCCGGCGCGATACCCGCGCACGCGGTGTGATAGTGCGAGGACGTGACGACGATCCGCCGGGGAACCACACCCGCGCGCATGATCTCGCCCGACCCGTAGACGTCGTCCAGGAAGCGTTCGAGCGCGCGGACGCGCTGGGCGACGCCCTGCGCGATCGACGCCCACTCGCCCGCCGAGATGACACGGGGAACGAGGTCGAGCGGGAACGGCCGCTCCTCGCCGGAATGCGCGTACGTCACACCGTGATCCCGGAACACACGGTCTCGGGTGGCGCAGCGTTCGTCGAAGTCGGCGCGCGAGAGCGTCTGCACGTGTTCGTACAGCGAGCGATAGTCGAGTCGCGTCTCGCCTTCGCCGTCGAACATCTCGTCCCACGCGTCGACCGGCCGGTACGTATCGAGGAGATCGCCCACCGCTTCCACTTTCGCCCGGCCGCGGATCGACGGCGTGACCGGGCGATGAAGCCGCGATGTCGTCTTGCTTCTGCCTATCTGACGCGGCCCCACACCGCGTACAGCGGGTCACCGTCCGGTGGCGTCGCGCAGCGACGCGTCACCGCCGGCTCGAAGGCTTCTGTGGCCGCGAAGTACTCGCTGACGATCCGCCGGTGTGCATCCGAATCGGAGTACAGCCACGCGCGGATCGCCTTGCTCGGAAAGCATCGGTTCGAGAACGAACACACGAACAACCCACGGGATCGCACGACGCGCGCGACTTCCCGGAACACGGCTACCGGACTTGTGAGGTAGTCGACCGACACACAGCACGTCGCGTGATCGAAGACGTCGGTGGCGAACGGCAGCGCAGGGTCGGCGTTGAGATCGTGCACCACCCACTCGCGCGCCTGCGGGTTCGCCGCGAGCTCGTCGGCGTTCATGCCGAGGACCGTCAGCGCGTCCGGCGCGGTCGTGAAATGCGAGACCCATGAGCTCATGAGATCGAGCACGCGACCGTCGACACCCAGCTCCTCGTAGAGCGCCCCGACCGCGGCGATCGCACCGTCGTCGATGTGCGTCACGAAGCGCGCAAACGAATAGAACTGCGCGTCGTCGGTCTCGTCGGCGCGCGCGAAGAATCCGTCGGGAAACGCGCCACCGTCCGCCCCCGCGCTCACGGAGCAACTGTAGAGAGCCGGGGACCGTTCGGGATAGCGTCGCCCCGATGCAGGTGGCGTCGTTGTTCCGCTATCCGGTCAAGTCGATGCTCGGCGAGACCCTCGCCCGATCGCGGGTCGGCGAGCGTGGCTTTCTCGGTGACCGGGCGTACGCGATCGTCGACGAGGAGACGGGGAAGGTCGCGAGCGCGAAGAACCCGCGCCGGTGGGCGCGCCTGCTCGAATGCCGGGCCGAGTTCGTCGAGGAGCCCACGCCCGGTGCGCCGCTTCCTCCGGTCCGTATCGCGCTGCCCGACGGCGGGGCGCTGGAGAGCGGCGACCGCGACGCGAACGACCGGCTCTCACGTTTCCTCGACCGCCGGGTGCGCCTCGACCACGACGCGCCGGAACGCCCGATGATGGAACAGTACCGGCCCGCGGTCGAGGGCTTCCCCGACTCGACCGACGAAACGGTCGTCGACGAGGCGATGGCGCTCGTCGCGCCGAACACGTACTTCGACGCCGCGCCGCTGCACGTCCTGACGTCGGCGACGCTCGACCGGCTGAACCAGCTGGAGCCGGCCAGCGTCTTCACCGCCGCCCGCTTCCGACCCAACGTGGTGGTCGAGGTCGCAGGCGAGCCCGGCTTTCCCGAGAACGACTGGGTCGGGCACACGCTCGCGTTCGGCGCCGTGCGCGCCTCCGTGTTCCTGTCCGCGCCGAGGTGCGTGATGACGACGTTGCCGCAAGGCGAGCTCGGGAAGGACGGCGGCGTCCTGCGCGCGATCGCTCGGCACAACCGCTTCGACATTCCGGGCCTCGGACCGAGCTCGTGCGTCGGCGTCTACGCGCTCGTCGACGCGGGCGGGATCGCGACCGTCGGCCAAACGGTCGAGGTCCAGTGACCACCGAGTACGTCCGCAATCAACCCGACTTCTTCGCAGTCGGCCCGGCGTCGGCGCCGGCCGCGATCGAGGTGGGGCCCGGGCTCTGGTGCTCGCCCGGCATGTCGAGCAGCTATCTCGTCGCGACCGGCGACGGCCGGATCGTCGTCAACACGGGTATGTGGTTCGAGGCGAAGACGCACAAGCGCAACTACGACGCAGTCACCACCGCGCCGACGCGCTACATCGTGCTGACACAGAGCCACACGGACCACATCGGTGGCGTCGACCTCTTCCGCGAAGACACGACGATGCTCGTCGCGCAATCGAACATCCGGCTGTGCCAGGCCGACGACGTCCGGATCCACGGTCTGCGGATCCGACGCTCACTGCCCTTCTTTGCCGACGTGATGGGACAGCCCGGCTACGCGCGCGGCGACGACGCCGAGATCCCGCCGCTCGCCAAGGCCGCAGAGCCTGACGTCGTCTTCGACCACGAATACCGGTTCGAGTGCGGCGGTCGTCGGTTCCAATGCATCAGCGTCCCCGGCGGAGAGACGATCGACTCGCTCGTGCTGTGGCTCCCCGACGACGGCGTCGCGCTCGTCGGCAACATGTTCTCCGCGCTGTTCGGCCACTTCCCGAACCTGGTGACGATGCGCGGCGATCGCATGCGCAGCGCGCTCGCGTTCGTCGAGTCGGTACAGCGCGTCATCGACCTCGAGCCCGAGCTGTTGCTCCTCGGCCACCACGGACCGGTCCGAGGGCGCGACGTGGTGCGGAGCGAATGCGAACGCATCCGCGATGCGGTCGCGCACGTGCACGACGCGACCGTCGCGGCGATGAACGACGGCAAGGACGTGTGGGCCGCGATGCACGAGATCGCGCTCCCTGCGGAGCTCGCAGTCGGCGAGGCCTACGGGCGGGTCGACTGGAGCGTCCGCGCGATCTGGGAGACGTACGCCGGCTGGTTCCACCAACATTCGACGCTCGACCTCTACGGCGCCGATCCCGAGCAGGGCGCGGGTGAGATCGTCGCGCTGGCAGGCGGCGCCGATGCGGTCGCGATACGGGCCTTTGCACTGGCCCGCGTCGACGCGCTCACCGCGGTCCGGCTCGCGGAGCTCGTCCTCGCCGTCGACGGCGCGCATCGCGGTGCGCTCGAAGCCTACGGGTCCGCCCACGAGCAGCTCCTCGAGGAACACGACCGCGCCAACTTCTGGCTCACGCGCTGGCTCGAAGGCGAGATCCGCAGCGCGACGAACCGGCTCGCGCGCCTCGAGCGACCGGCTCCATGAGCTCGTCGCGGACGGACGTCATCCGCATCGACGACCTGCGCTCGCCTCGCCTCGACGACGCGCAGCGAGCGGCGCTCGAATACGTCGCCACGCTCGACCTCTCGCTCGATCGCGACGATCTGCTCAGCGCGGCGCGCACGCGTGCGCGCGCCGACGACTTCGGCCCCGACGACTTCGTCCCTCGTCTCGACGCGATGATCGACGCGGTCGAGGCCGACACCGGTCTCGGGCCGCTCGGGCGGCTGGCGATCCGCCAGCGCACGATCCGGCTGCTGACCGCTCGACTGCTCGTCGAACGGCTCGTGCGGACCACACCCGAGATCCTCGACATCGAGATCGACGCGCCGATCATCGTCATCGGTCTTCCGCGCTCGGGCACCACTCACCTCGTCAACCTGATCGCCGCCGATACCACGCTGCGATCGCTCCCCTACTGGGAGAGCCTCGAGCCGGTTCCGCTGCCGGGCGACGGTCCGGGGCGCGACGGCGTCGACCCGCGCTTTGTCCGTTGCACTCGCGACTACGAAGCCCAGATGCGTATGGTCCCCCTCCTCAGCGCGATGCACCATCAGGAGCCGACCGCGATCGAGGAAGAGATCGAGCTCGAGGACCTCGACTTCGCGTCGTACACACTCGAATGGCTCGCCCGCGTACCGGGCTGGCGCGACTTGTACTTCGCGCTCGACCAGCGCGCGCACTACGCCTACATGAAGAAAGTGCTGCAGGTCTTGACGCATCTGCGCGGCCCGAATCGATGGGTGCTGAAGTCGCCCCAACACCTCGAGCAGATTCCTGCGCTGGTCGAGACCTTTCCGGACGCCACCTTCGCGATCACGCACCGCGACCCGGTATCGGTCATCCAGTCGGCCGCGACCATGCTGGCGTACGGCGACCGCATGCGGCGCGCGGAGATCGAGCCCGAGGCGCTGGCCGCGTACTGGGTCGATCGCGTCGACCGTCTGTTGCGGGCGTGCGTGCGCGACCGCGACCTGCTGCCCGCCGAGCGTTCGATCGACGTGATCTTCGACGACTTCATGTCCGACAACGTCGGCATGGTGGAGCGCATCTACGCGCGCGCGAGCCGTCCGATGACGTCGAACGCCAGGGCGCAGATCGACGCGTTCATGACCGAGCACCCGCGCGGCAAGCACGGCCGGCTGGAGTACGACCTGCAGGGCGACTTCGGCATCGATCCCGACGCGGTCCGGGCGCGCTTCAAGTACTACTTCGACCGGTTCCCGGTGAGTGCGGAGGCCGTGTGAGTCGGCGCGTACGGATGGCGATAGTTGGGTGTGGCGCGATCTCGCACTGGCACGTCGACGCCATGGAACGCAGCGCGGTGCCGATCGACGTCGTCGCCGCCGTCGATCCCGTCGCCGCCAACGCGGACCGGATCGCGGCGCGGACGAGCGCGGTGACGTACTCGTCGCTCGACGCCGCGCTCGATGCCCGCGACATCGACGGCGCGTTGATCGCGGTACCGCATCACCTCCACGAGGACACCGCGACCCGCGCGCTGGGGGCCGGACTGCACGTGCTCCTCGAGAAGCCGCTCGCGCCGACCCTCGACGCGTGCGACCGGATTCTCGACGCGGCCGCGGCGGCCGGGACGGTCTTCATGGTGGCGGAGAACGCGCAGTACTGGCCCGAGGTGCGGACTGCACGCCGGCTCGTGGCCGAAGGCGCGATCGGTGACGTCGTCACCGCCCGGGCGGCGACATTCTTCCCCGCGCTCGACGAGTTCTACGGCGGTACTCGACCGTGGCGGTTCGACCGTGCGGCCGCCGGCGGCGGCGTGGCCATCGACACCGGATCCCACTGGCTGCGCCCGCTGCGGATCTGGCTGGGCGAGGTCGATGAAGTCGTCGCCGCCCTCGACCGCCCCGACCCACGCATGGAGGGCGAGTCGCTGTGCCGCGCATTGTTGCGCTTCGCGTCGGGAACGATCGCGAGCTTCGACGCCATGCTCGCGCAAGGGGCGATCGCACCGCAGCCCTTGTTCACGATCACCGGCTCGACCGGCGAGATCACGGTCGAGGCCTCGGGCTGGGTAAAGCTCTGGGACGGCCGCGACTGGAAGGGAACCAAGGTCGGCGAGCCCGGCGGCTATCTGCAGTCGTACGAGTACGAGCTCGCGGACTTCGCGTCGGCGGTGCTCGACGGGACCGAGCCGGCGGCGCCCGCCGCGTACGCGCTCGGCGAGCTCCGCATCGCGCTGGCGATGTACGCGTCCGCGCAAAGTGGGCGGTGGGAGAAGGTGTGGGCATGAGTGAACGGCGAACGGCTGGCGCCACGTTCGACTTCGCCGGCACCCGCGTGCTCGTCACCGGCGGCACCTCCGGCATCGGTCTCGCGATCGCCTGTGCGTTCGGCCGCTCGGGCGCGGCGGTGACGATCACCGGAACGCGCGCCGGCGCGGGCGACTACGACACCGACCTTTCGGCCTTCGCCTACGTTCAGTGCCGGATGACCGAACCGGCCGATATCGCGTCGGTCGCCGCCCATCTCGACGCGCTCGACGTCCTCGTCAACAACGCCGGCCAGAACCTGCCCGGCGGCCGTAGCGAGTACGAGCCCGAAGTCTTCGAGCAGACGGTTGCCATCAACCTGTTCGGCACGTTCCGCATGGCGAGCGCGGTTCGCTCGCTGCTGGCGGCGAGCACGCACGGCGGCGGCGCCGCGATCGTGAATCTGGGTTCGATGTCGTCGTTCTTCGGCATCGAGATCGTGCCGGGCTACGGCGCGGCGAAGGCGGGCGTCGTTCAGACGACAAAGACGCTGGCGGTGGCGTGGGCGAAGGAGGGCATTCGGGTCAACGCGGTCGCGCCCGGGATCGTCGAGACGCCGATGACGGAACCGATGATGCATTTCGACACGATGACCGCGCCGCTCCTCGCGCGCACGCCGCTCGGGCGCTTCGCGCAACCCGATGAGATCGCACCGGCGGTGCTGTTCCTTGCGAGCCCGCAGGCGCGCTATATCACCGGCCAGACGCTCGCGATCGACGGCGGATTCTCTATCGCGGGTTAGACCGCGTCACGCCACGGCATCAACGACATCATCAAGCCCGTCGGGTCCTCGACCAACTCGACGTAGAGCCCGAGATCGTCGAACGTGTCGAGATAGCAGAACCGTAGCGCCCCGAACGTCGCACCCTGCAGGTTCGCGAAACCCAAGGCGTGAGCCGCGTCGTTCTCGGCGTCGAGATCGTCCACCAAAAAGCCCAGATGATGCGCGCCGGGCCCGTTCGAGGCGAGAAATTCCGAATGCAACCCGGTGCCACGCACCGGGCGGATCAGCTCGATCTGCACATTGCCGCTACGCGCGAAGCCGATGTCGAGCGCGCAGGTGGTCCGACCGCCGCGGAAGTCGTAGTCCAGATCGGAAGGCGGGAGCGTGACGAACGGGCTGCATCCCATCGTCTCACGCAGTCCACGTTGCGCGCCTTCGAAGTCCTCGACCACGTAGGCCTGCTGGAAGAGCCCGGCGCCGATGCGCCCGAGCAAGGTGTGCATCGCGGATCCGGGCGTCACCGCGCGAACGCTAGCTGCGCGACCGCGGCGCGGGGAACCTCCGCCCAGATCGTGCGACCGTCGCTTCCCGACATCGTGGACCATCGCGACGTCAGGCCGTCGAGTGCCGCCCGGCGGCGATCCCCGAGCACGTCACGGGCCGCCCGCGGGTCGCGTATCAACAGCATCGTCGAGTCGGACTGCACGGTGACGATGACGAGGACCGCGCCGTTGCGGCGCCCGAAGCGCGAGGGCGTGCCGGGCGGGTCGGAGCAGATCAACTCGCCGGCGAGCGCGCACACCCGCTCGACATGGTCGTCGAGCGCACCGACGCGCCGGCACTCGGCGGCGATCTCCTCGCGCAGGCGCGCGAGCTGTTTCGCACCGACGACCACGCGTAGTTCCAACATTGCCGGTCACGCATCGGATCTCCGCTCCCGGCGGATGAGTGTGCGCGGTCCGATTGTGGCCGGTGTCACCCGGTTCGACCGCCCCGCCGGCCGCTCCGGATGTCCGCCGATCTCAGCGCTTTTTCGCAGTGCGCTTCGTCGTCTTCTTCGCGGCCTTCTTCGTCGACTTCGTCGCCTTCGACGTGCGCTTGGCCGCCTTGGCCTTGGCCGCCCGGGCAGCCCGCGCCTTCACCAAGTTCTGGGCGAGCTTCGCGCGCGCCTCGGGCGAGAGCGGCCGGCGCTTCTTCGCCGCCTTCTTGGCCGGCTTGGCGGCGGCGCGGCCCGTCGTGACCGGCGGGCGTCCGACTGCGGGACTCACGTCCGCGACTTCGACGCTGTCGCCGAAAAGATCACGCGCGGCGATCGCCGCCTGGTACTGGTTGCTCGCTTCGACGATCTCTACCGAAGATCGTCTCAAAGTGACTCGGTAACGGGGCATCGCATTTTCCCTTCGGGGGTGGGTTTTCCGACACCGTAAACGACGCGACACAACGAAAACGCAACAGGCAGAAGCTGCTGACAGCAGCGAAATGCCGAGCGCGGCGAAGTGCCGGTCGATTTGCAAAGAACGCCAGAAACATTCCCCGCGTGAGACGACTTCATTCCGGGCGGCTGAGACCGCCCGAGAGCAGGTGAATCAGGAGGGTGGCAAGGCCCGAATGACGCCGAATTCCGCTTGCACCATCGGCAGCGGCTCGGCCGGAGCGAGGTCCGGGATGCGTCGGCGAGCCGCGGCGAGCTTTTCGCGGTCGGGCCCGCGTACTCGTCCCGTCCAGGCGCCGTGGCGTTCCCAGGCTGCGTCACAGACGACGCACGTCAGCAGCAGTGATCCCCGGTCGGACAATTCGACTTCGACCTGAGAGCCGTCGTAAGGGCACTGCGTCAGATTCACGATCGAAACGTCGGCCGGGCGCCCACACAAGTGAAGGTTTCCGGCGCGGTGTCGCGAAAGTCGCTACAGGGATCGCCCTCCGGCGCCGACAATGATCGGGACGCCGCAACCCCCTCTACGCGCGACGTCGAGCGACGCCTCCGGTTCACGCATTGCCATAGCCGCCGGAGGCGTCGCCGCGTCCGGACGCAGAACGCCGTCGCTCATTCCTCCAGCACGCGTCGTTCACGATGCTCGCCGAAGCGGGCCGCCGGGCTTTGACCGGAGTCGACGGCGTCGAAGCTCCAGTCGGGTTGTTTCAACGCGTGGTGCTCGTCGACGCGGGCGACGCCGTCGACGATGCCGATCAGCTCGGCGATCAGTGTCGGAACGGTCGGCGGAGCGGCGCGCTCGACGTGAGCACGCACCAGTGGAAGGTTCCGTTCGAGCAGCGTGCCTGCGATCACCTGTTGCTGGGTTGCGAGCGAGCAGCGGGCTCCGTCGGCGACAGTCGCGACCCGGGTCCGCAACTCGTCGAGATCATGGGCGCCCGCCGTCTCGCGCACCGCCCGGTCGAGTAACTCCGCGATCCGGACACCGTCGAGCTTGCAGGGCGAGCACTGGCCGCACGACTCGACCGCAAGGAACCGCACCGCGCCGGCGGCGACGCCGACCAGATCGTCCGTGTCGTCGAGCACGATGAACCCCGCGGACCCGAGGCCGCTACCGATCGCGGCCAGGTGCTCGTAGCTGACCGGCGTGTCGAGGTCGGTCGCGTCGATGAACGCGTTCGACACGCCGGGCAGCACGGCGCAGATCTGCCGGCCGTCGCGCGGCCCGCCGCCGATCTCGTCGATCACCTCGCGCAGCGGCGTGCCCATGATCACTTCGCCGACCCCGTGGCGGCGGGTCGAGCCGGTGACCGTGCACACGATCGTCCCCGGCGATTCCGCCGTTCCCTCGGTGCGGAACCAGGCAGCACCCCGGCCGATGATGCGCGGGATGTTCGCCAGTGTCTCGACGTTGTCGACGAGCGTCGGCGGCGCCTCTGCGTCGGCGGTCGGGCCGGCCATCTCCACGTGCGCCGACAAGCCGCTCTGCGTCCCGACGTCGCCTGGCGACTCCACCACCTCGTCGATGCCGCGGCGATACGGCGGCGCGATGCGCGGGAACGGGTAGCGACCGTCGAGCACCTCGAGCAGCGCCGTCTCTTCGCCGTAGAGATACTCGGCCGGCCCCTCGTACACGTCGAGACCGACGCCGTCGAGCCAGCCCGCGCGCTCGACCTCGGCGATCGCAGCGCGCAGACGCGCGACCTCCACGGTGAATCGTTGCTTCGTGGCGATGACGATCTGGTCCGCGCCGACCGCGAGCGCGGCGATGACCGCGCCTTCGATCACCTGGTACGGATCGTTGCGCAGGATCGTTCGGTCCTTGAACGTGCCGGGTTCCCCCTCGGCGGCGTTGACGACGACGGACGTGCGCTCGAAGCTCGAGCAGTTATCACGCACGGTTCGCCACTTGCGGCCGGTCGGGAACCCGGCACCCCCCCGGCCCCGCAGTCCCGAGGCCAGGACCTCGGCGATGATCGCGTCGGCCTCGAGATCGCGGGCGCGTTCCAGGCCGAGTCCGCCCCGTGCCTCGAGGTATTCGTCGAGGGAGGCGATCGGTGTCGGGTACAGGATCCGATGCACGAGCGTCACCCGTTCGGGTTACCCGCAGCTCGCGGCGGCAAAACCGCTGAACCGGCACGGAGACGGGGGCGTTCCGCGGTTCAAGCGCTGCCACCTCCTGGATCTGCGGGTCGTGGCGCCGCATCGCAATGCGCGAGCCGCGGGAACGACCCTTGAGAAAAGCGTGCGCGGAGGTTACCTCGGAACGCGAATGCCCACTTGCCCGAGTGTTCTCCTCTCCTGTGCAACAAGACCCGAACTTCGACTACACATCGCTTCTACCGTCGAACTCATCGACGGACCGACCGCACCTCCCTGCGGCGTCACCGCGCGGAGAATGCGACGAGTCGCGCCACCAGAAAAGATGACACTTTCAACACGAGCGTGAGGCGGTGCACCATGACAAGGCTCGGATACCAGATCCCGAACTTCACCTACCCGGGCGTGGGTCCGGCGGACCTGTTCGAGGCGATCGCGGCGCAGGCGGCCGCCGCCGACCGGTCGGGCTTCGACACGGTGCTCCTGATGGATCACTTCTACCAACTTCCCCAGATCGGACCGCCCGACCATTACATGCTCGAGTGCTACACCACGCTCGGCGCGCTCGCGCGCGAAACGAGCACCGTGCGCCTCGCCGCGCTCGTCACCGGCAATACATACCGGAACCCGACCCTCCTCGCGAAAACCATCACCGCACTCGACATCGTCTCGCAGGGTCGCGCGCAGCTCGGCATCGGCGCGGGGTGGTTCGAGCTCGAGCACGACTCGCTCGGCTTCGAGTTCGGCACGTTCACCGACCGGTTCGAGAAGCTCGAAGAAGCGCTGCAGATCATCCTGCCGATGTTGCGCGACGAGCGCCCGAGCCTCGCCGGCAAGCACTACCACGTCGAGAACGCGATCAACCAGCCGCCGCCGGTGGGCCGGATTCCGGTCATGATCGGAGGCGGCGGCGAGAAGAAGACGTTGCGGATGGTCGCGCAGTACGCGGACGAGTCGAACCTGACGTCACCGTGGCCCGAGATCCCGCGCAAGCTCGAAGCACTCGCGGCCCACTGCGAACGGCTCGGCCGGGATCGCTCCGAGATCACCGTCAGCCAGCACCTCAACGTGTGCATCAACGACACGCATGAGGCGGCCTACGCGGACATCCGATCGTTCCTCGGCGACCGCGGCCTCGACCTCGAGAGCATCGACGCCGGCCTGCGCGAACAGATCCTCGCGCTGTTGGTCTGGGGCGACCCCGACGAGGTCGGCGAACGTCTGACCGCGGTCATGGAGAACGGCGTCGACGGAATCACGTGCTCGCTCCCCGGGAACGGCTGGAACCCCGAGCGCGTCGAACAACTGGGCGCGACCGCGGGCAAGATCGTCGGCTGACCCTTCGCGTCACTCGTCCTCGGGGGGTACCAACGCCTTCCAGAGCACGCCGCCGAGGAGACCGCCCAGCAGCGGGAAGATGATGAACACCCAGAGCTGACTCAGTGCCCATGTGTGCTGGAACACCGCGGTCGCCAGGCTGCGCGCCGGGTTCACCGACGTGTTGTCGACGGGGATCGTGATCAGGTGGATGAGCGTCAGCATGAGCCCGACGGTGATGCCGGTGAAGCCCGGCGACATCGACTTGCGGCTCGTGCTCGCGATGACGAACACGAACAACGCGGTGAACACGACCTCCATCAGGATGACCGCGCCCAGGTTGAACCGGCCGGGTGAGTGCGCGCCGTACCCGTTCGAGGCGAAGCCGCTGGCCTTGGCACTGAACCCGCTGTGGCTGTTCGCGATGACGAAGATGATGAGCGCGCCGACGATGCCGCCCACGACCTGGCCGCCCATGTAGAAGGGAACGTCACGTCCCTTCGTCTTGCCCAGCGCCCACAGCCCGGCGGTCACTGCGGGATTGATGTGGCAGCCGGAGATCGACCCGATCGCGTACGCCGCGCACAACAGGCTGAGCCCGAACGCGAGCGCGACGCCGAGCACGCCGACCGATCCGGTCGGGAAGAACCCTCCGGTCGCGAGCACCGCCGTTCCCGGACCGCCGACGACGAGTATCAACGTGCCAAGTCCTTCGGCCAGCGCAATTCGTCCTCGATCGGACATCGGTCGCCCTCCAGTCGCGGGTCGGGACAATTTGGGCGGAACGCTACAGACGTCGCCGGCCGAGGTGGAGGACGATTCGTGGGTGATCGCGGCGTACCGACCGTGTCGACGCGAAGGATCGCTGGTCTACCGTGGCGCCCGGAGGTGACTCCATGAGCCCGGACGACCTGGTGGCCGACTGCATCAGTGCGATCGCCACGACCGAACCGTTGCCGGCGACCAAGGCCGTACTCGAGCGCGCGTCACGCGATGCAGAGCTACGCGGCGCCCTTCGGCTCGGCCGGACCGGGATCAACGTCGTGTACAACGCACCGGATCTCACGGTGCTGAACGTCGTGTGGCCGCCCGCGATCACACTCGTCCCGCACAACCATCTCATGTGGGCGGCGATCGGGATCTACGACGGCCGGGAGGAGAACCGCTTCTTCCGGCGCCGCGGTTCGACACTCGAGCCGTCGGGCGGAAAGGAGCTCGACGAGGGCGACGTCCTGCTCCTCGGCGACGACGCGATCCACTCGGTGCACAACCCGGTACGCGCGTACACGGGTGCGATCCATGTGTACGGCGGCGACTTCATCCGCCGGCCGCGCAGTCAGTGGACGGGAGAGCCGCTCGAGGAGTCTCCCTACGACTACGACGCGATCCGCGAGCAGTTCGCACAGGCCGAGCGCGACGCCGGCACCTCCCGCTGACGCCCGCTCACGCAGGCGACGGTTCGACCTCTTCTGCGGCGCCGGGATCGCCGTCGTCCCCCGCGACGGCTGCCCACTCCTCGACTTCGACCGCGCGTTCGTGTTCGGCGGGGATGTTCGGCACCAGCAGCGAGATCAACGCCCCCACGGTGACGACGACGCCTGCGAACGCGACCGCGGGTTGCGCGGCGCGGGTTGTGGCGTCGGAGACGATCTGGGAGACGTGCTGGCCGATCGCGGTGTCGCCGGCGGCGACCGGCGCGCCGCCGCCGACGTGGTCGCTCACCCCGGCGAGGACGTTCTGCTGCACCGCGGCCGGGATGTCGGACGACCGGCGCAGGTCGTGGCGGACGTACGCGGTTGCCTGCGACACGAAGATCGCGCCGATCAGCGCGATACCGAGCGCGGTGCCGACCTGGCGCACCATGCCCGCGGCGCCGCTCGCGGAACCGGCCTTCTGCGGCGGGATGTCGCTGAGGACGACGTTCGTCAGCTGGCTGGTCGCAAAGCCGATGCCGATGCCGTGCAGGACGAGACCCGGTAACAGCGCCAGGAAGGTCGTCGTCGGCGAGAACACCGCGACGTAGAGCCAGATGCCGATCGCCTCGAGCGTCAGGCCGACGGTGATCACGTACTTCGGTCCGTAGCGCCGGCTGAACTGTCCGCCGATACCGCCGCCGATGAACGCCATGATGCCGGCGGGCAGCAACCACGTTCCGGCCTTTACCGCCGAGAGGTGGAGTCCGGCCTGCAGGAAGATCGGCAGCACGAAGAACGCGCCGAACTCGCCCATCGCGAGCACCGTGGTGTTGATCAGTCCGTAGCGGAAGCCGCGGTGCACGAGGTCGGTGAAGTCGAACACCACCGGTTTGCGCTGCGCCACGCGACGCGTCTCGATCGCGACGAACGCGGCGAGGCCGAGCGCCCCGATGAGCAGCGCGACAGGAACGATCGAGACCGAGTGGATGGGCCACGTCCACGGTCCGATGTCGCGCGTGCCGACCGGTATCCACCAGCCGTAGCGACCCGCTTCGATGATCCCGAAGACGAGCGCGAGGAGACCGATCGTCACTGCGACGACACCCGGCGGGTCGAGACCGGTCGCGCGTTCGTCGCGCGACTCGTGCACGTAAAAGACGCCCGCGAGCACCGCGAGCGGAGCGATGACGACGTTCACGCGAAACGCCCAACGCCACGAGTAGTAGGTGGTGAGGATGCCGCCGATCCACGGACCGAGCGCACCGGCGCCGCCCGCCACGGAACCCCACACCGCGAACGCGACGCCCCGCTCCCGGCCCCGGAACGTCGCCGAGAGGATCGACAGCGTCGCCGGCAGCATCATCGCGGCCCCGACGCCTTCGATCAGCGACTCTCCGACGAACAACTCGACAACCGACTGCGAGAGCGATGCGATCAACGATCCGATCGCGAACAGCGTGGCGCCGATGAAGAACATCTTCCGGCGGCCGACGATGTCGCCCAGCCGGCCGAAGCTGATCAGAAGCGATGCGAACACGAGTGAGTAGCCGGCGATGACCCATTGCATCGACGAGACCGTCGTGTGGAACTCGCGGATGATCGTCGGTATCGCGACGTTCAGGATCGTGTTGTCCAACACGATGATGAACAACGTGCTCGACAAGATGACGAGCGCGACCCATCGCTTCGGGTCCGCGGGTCCGGCCGGCGCGCCCCATCCACCGGTCCCGGCGGCCGCGGCGCGGGCGCCATTCGGCCGCGAACCGGAATCCTGCTCCCCTGCCATGGCTTCGTCCCCCGAGCCTGGTTGCTACCCCGTTCAGTGACCGTATCGTTCACGACCGCGTGGATCCGTCACCAGGGCGCGGCAAATCCCGCGGAACTCCCGGGTCCGGCTCGCGGCCGTCACTTGTGCGCGAATCTCCCGGTCGGGCAACCTCGGGCGATCCGCGCCAACGGCAGCTTGGAGTCGCAATGCCTGTTTCGGGAATCGGCGTGTGGTCCGCCCAACTGCGGTACGGCGATCCGGGGTTCATCCGTGAGGCCGCGGCCGAGCTCGACGGGCTCGGCTACAGCGCGCTGTGGATTCCCGACGTCGGCGGCGACGTGCTCGGCGCAGTCGAAGTGCTCCTGGAGTCCGCCCCGGTGACGACGGTCGCGACGGGAATCCTCAACATCTGGATGCAAGACGCAAACGACGTCTCCCGGCGCCGCGCAGCCTGGAGCGACAGCTGGAAGTCGCGGTTCCTGCTCGGGCTCGGCGTGAGTCATGCTCCGCTCATCGACCACGGCAACCCAGGCCGATATCAGCGGCCCTACTCCAAGATGGTCGAGTACCTCGACGCGCTCGACGCGGCCGACCACCCCGTACCCCGCGCAGCGCGTGTGCTCGCGGCGCTGCGGCCGAAGATGCTCGGTCTCGCGCGCGACCGGGCGGCGGGCATCCATCCGTACTTCGTGCCATCCGAACACGTCCGGGCGGCGCGCGAGATCGTCGGGCCCGACGCGACGATCGGCGTGGAACTTGCGGTCGTGCTCGACACCGACGCTTCGTCCGCGCGCGCGACGGCCCGCCGCCACACCGCGATCTACACGACCCTGCCGAACTACACGAACAACCTGCGCAACTTCGGCTACGACGATGCCGACTTCGCCGATGCGGGTAGCGACCGGCTCGTCGACGCCATCGTCGCGTGGGGCGATCTCGACGCGGTGGCCCGCCGCGTCGCGGAGATGCAAGACGCCGGCGCGAACCACGTGTGCATCCAGGTCATCCGCGCCGACGACGAACCACCCACGAGGGAGTGGCGCGAGCTCGCGGGCGCGCTGCTGGGAAGCTGACCCCGCACGAACCGTTGCCGTAACCGCGCCGTCAGACCGATACCGGCGCGGGCTCCTCGGGCTGCGGCGGGTGCAAGACCTCGTCCGGCACCATGCCGCGCGACACCCAATTGCGCCGGTCGGCCCATACCAGCATGGGCGGCAGCACGACCAGCGCGCTCAACAGCGCGACCGCGACGTTGAGCGCGACGACCTCACCGAAGTCGCGCAACAGCGGCAGCGACGACGTGCCGATGACGGCGATGCCCGCGACCGCGGTGAGCGCCGACACGATGAACGCCCGGCCCGTACGCGAGGCGGTCACGTCGATCGCTTCACGAGGCGCGAGCCCTCGCCGGCGTTCCTCCAGGAATCGCAGCAGGATCAGCGACGTGAACTCGGTACACGCGGCGACGACGAGCGGGCCGCCCACCGCGGTCATCGGGCTCAGCTTCAGGTGCAGCGCCCAGGCGAACAGCGACGCCGCACCGACCGCGATCAACACGGGGACGAGCGACAGCAACGCCCGGATGATGCTGCGCAGCCGAACCGCGAGGAAGAGGAACACGAAGGTGATCGCGAGGTAGGTCAGTCCTGCCCGGTTCTTCTCCAGGTTGTCGAGCA
>Ga0335083_10000799_pt1 | contig 45344 bp, 43 predicted proteins | sample Lox_Sample_42_FD_206716 | JGI IMG/M metagenome (GOLD analysis project Ga0335083, IMG submission 206716) | Soil microbial communities from Loxahatchee National Wildlife Refuge, Florida, United States - Lox_Sample_4.2 | ecosystem: Environmental > Terrestrial > Soil > Wetlands | place: USA...
GCTCCCACTACCGGTCTATTGTCAGCCTCGGGCTTGATGGTTCCCGAGGGCTGGCTCAGGGGGCGGCGCGCACCGCGTCGCCACGGCCGTTCAACGTGGCGGCCGGTGTATCCGCGTCCCGCGGATACGCCCGCAGCGTGCCGATCAGCTCGGGATCCTCGCCGTCGAGCGCCATCCAGGCAGAGCGCAGCCCGTGCCCGGCCGCGGTCCGAAGCGCCGCTGCCCGACTCTCGAGCTGAGACACCATGAGCGAACCAGCTCCCGGCCGAATCACGCACACGGCCGGCGAGTGCTCCGGATCACACGCTTGCGCCGCGAGCTTGGTCGTGAGCGCGTCGTACCGCGGCGACCGCGTCACCCGCAACTCCACGAGTGCAGGATTGAGCGCGCGCAGGTAGCGGTCGGTCAGCCGTGCCACGATCGGCGAAAGTCCGGCGTGCGCCAGGCCCGCGGGGCGCGTCAGCAGCACCAGGACGTCGGTGGCGCCGCCGGCGCACGCGGCGTCCACCGGGATCGCCTCGGCCAGGGTGGCGTCGAGCAGCCGCATGCCGCGGAAGCTGACCGGTCCGCCGGCCAGCCATGGCAACCGGGCCGAGGCGCGCATCGCGCAGCGGATCTCCTCGTCGGTCTCAAGGCCGGTCAGATCGACGATCGCCGCCCGGTCGGCGTCGGTGGCGGTGCAGTGCAGGTCGAGTCCCGACGATAGGACCGCATCGAACCGGAGCGGGCGCTCACGCGTCCACACGTGGTTGATCACGTGGTCCATGTCGAACGCCGGACCGCCGCGCAGCGCCCGCCTGAAACTCACGAACCGGGGATCGCCGAACCCGTACTGGTACAGCGTGGACAGGTAGGCGGCCTGGCCGGCGAGCAGGAAGGCCGCGTTGAACGCGCCGGCGGAGGCGCCGTGGACCTCGTCGAACGCGTCCCGCAGCCCGAGTTGCTCGATCGCGGCGGCCATCCCCGCCGACACAACGCCCCGCATCCCGCCGCCTTCGATCACGAGCGCGACCCGCCGCCCATCGGTTCTGGACCCCGGGCGCGACCCCTCGGCCCGCCGGCGCAGTAGGGTCTGCACGACGCGGTGGTCCCGCAGATCCTCGGCATCGAGTCGGGCGGGCCGAAACGGGTCCGGTGAGAAGCGTCGCGGAAGCACGAGCCCGGCAAATCGTAGTCATCGACAACGGGCTTGGTAGCGGCCGGCAGGCGACTGGTGGGCGTCCTGTAACGAACGTCACACACTGGGTATTAACCCCCGGTGTTCCGCTTCCGCCGCAAGCGTTCGCGCAAGCAACGGTTTCTCGATGCGGCGCGCGCCGCTCCGGCGCGCGGGCTCGACGCTGCGCGTGCCGCACCGGCCCGCGGGCGCGAGCTGCGCAAGGCCGCGGCTCAGCTCGATATCCCGTGGGCCCGGTCGTGGCTGGCCGGCGTGATCCGCGAGAACTTCCTGCGGTTCGTTCTCAATCCGACGATGGATTACTACGCGGCCCGCCGCGCCACCGGGAAGGAGAAGCTCGAGGGGGTGAAGGGCCCGGTGATCCTGGTGGCCAACCACGCCAGTCACATGGACACGCCCGTGATCCTGTCCGCGCTGCCACGCAAGCTGCGTAAGCGGACGGTGGTGGCCGCCGCGGCGGACTACTTCTACAAGAACCGCGTCGTGGCCTCGCTGGTCTCGCTGATCTTCAACACGGTGCCGATCGAACGGCACGGCGGCGGCGGGGTGGCGAAGAACGGCAGCCACCTCGACAAGCTGCTCGACCAGGGGTGGAGCCTGCTGCTCTACCCCGAGGGCACACGGTCGCGGGGCGGCATGCCGGGCCCGCTGCGCCGCGGAGCCGCGGTGCTCGCGGCGGCGCACCATCTGACGATCGTGCCGATCCGGGTCACCGGCACCGCCCAGGCGATGCCACCCGGCCGGCTGTGGCCGAGGCGCCTGCGCGACAAGCCGGTGCCCAAGCGCCACCGGATCGAGGTCTCGTTCGGCGAGCCGATTATCGCGACGGGCGACCCGGGCGAGCTGATGGATTCCGTGCGTGGATTCTTCGAGAACGGCGGAGCGCCAACTCCGTACCGCTCGCCGTATCGCCAGCGCGCGACGGTTAAGTCCGAGCGCTGACAAACGCCGCCTGCAAAAGCGCGCTAATCGCGCTTTTTGCAGGATGTTGATCCCAACCTACCGTTCGGGATAGCCGCACGCAGACTGGTAATCTCGATCGGCCGCGGACGCGTAGCCGCGTCGTTGTCATCGTCGATTCGAGCAGAGGACCTGACGGTGTGCAGTCGTCTTCAGCCGGGACCGGAACCGGGCCGAGCTGAGCCACGCCGGAGATCCTCGCGCACCGTCATTGCACGGCGCTTGCACCCGGAAGGAAATGGCAGTCCAGAGGGGAATGTCGCACTTAGACGATCACGCGAACAAGCGTGCGCGAGACGCCATTCCTGAACCTAACGTCTCGGAGGAGGTTGCGTGTCCACAGTTGCTGAGTCAAGAGCGGTCGGGCCTTTGCCGGACCGGTGGAAACAGGGCATTGTCGGAGAATTGTGGGCCGAGTTCTTCGGCTGCTTCATCCTGATCAGCTTCGGCGACGGGGTGGTGGCCATGCTCTGGGCGTTGATCGGCTCCGGGCGAACGATCAGTCAGAGCACCGCGCTCCTGGGCAGCGGCGACTGGCTCCTGATCACATGGGGATGGTGTCTAGCGGTCGTGTTCGCCATCTACACGGTGGGCGGTGTGACCGGCGCGCACATCAACCCGGCAGTCACGCTGGGTGCGGCAATCCGCCGTAACTTGCCCTGGAACAAGGTCCTGCCGTACTGGGTCGCGCAGGTGCTCGGATGCTTCGTCGGTGCCGCGCTCGTGTTCCTCGTCTACAACAACGCGATCAACCATTACGACCAGGTCAACCACATCGTCAAGGGGCAGCCGAACTCACTGCCGACCTACAGTACGTTCGCCACCTTCCCCGCACCGTACTTCCACAACGTCTTAGGACCGTTGATCGACCAGATCGTCGGCACGTTCTTCCTGGTCCTGTTCGTTTGGGCGGTGACCGACGAATGGAACATGCCGGTTGGCGCGAACATGACGCCGTGGATCGTCGGCCTGATCGTCATGGCGGTCGGTATCTCGTTCGGCGCCAACGCCGGCTACGCGATCAATCCGGCTCGAGACTTCGGTCCGCGCGTCTTCGCCTGGATCGCCGGCTGGGGTAAGGTCGCGATGCCCGGCGACTACGCCAACATCAGCGGTTACTTCTGGGTACCGATTGTCGGCCCATTGATCGGAGGCGCGCTCGCATCGGTGTTCTACGACGCGTTCATCCAGGACATTCTCAAGGCGCGAAGGCCGCCCGAACCAGGAGTCGTAGGGGTCGGGGAGACCGTCACGGATCGGCCGCCCGCAACCTAGCGAGCACCGGATCTCAGCGTGGGCGGCGGCGCCAGGACGGTGCCGCCGCCTCTTCGCGCTTAATGGGCGCTACTCGTCGTCGTCGAGCCAGTCGACCGCGCGCGCCACCGCTTTTTTCCACTTGCGGTAGCCCCGCTCGCGGAGGGGTCCGTCCATGCTCGGCAGCCACTCCGCCGCCTTGTGCCAGTTCTTCTCGAGGCTCCCGGTGTCGGGCCAGAAGCCGACCGCGAGGCCCGCTGTATATGCGGCGCCGAGCGACACCGTCTCGGCGACGATCGGACGCATGACGGGCGCGTCAAGCACGTCCGCGAGCGTCTGCATCAGCAGGTTGTTCGCCGTCATGCCGCCGTCGACGCGCAGTTCGGACAGCTGGCTGCCGTAGTCCGCGTTCATCGCTTCGACCACCTCGCGCGTCTGCCAGGCGGTGGCCTCGAGCACTGCGCGCGCAAGGTGCCCCCGGTTGATGTAGCCCGTCAGCCCAGCGATCACACCCCGGGCGTCGCTCCGCCAATGGGGCGCGAACAGTCCAGCGAAGGCGGGGACGAAGTAACAGCCGCCGTTGTCCTCGACGGTCAAGGCGAGCGTTTCGATCTCAGGTGCGCTTCCGATCAAGCCGAGGTTGTCGCGGAACCACTGCACGAGCGCGCCCGTGATCGCTATCGATCCTTCGAGCGCATACACGGCCGCCTGGTCGCCGAGCTTGTAGCCGAGCGTGGTCAACAGGCCGCTGTTCGACGTCACCGGACGGGCGCCCGTGTTCAACACAAAGAAGCTTCCGGTCCCGAAAGTGCATTTGGCGTCCCCCGGGCTGAAGCACGTTTGGCCGACCAGCGCAGCGTGCTGATCGCCGAGCGCCGATGCAACCGCTACGCCCGCGAGTGGCGCGCCGGCCTCGCCGTATGCCTCGGACGAGGCGCGGATCTCTGGGAGCATCGTCGCCGGAATGCCGATTGCGTCGAGCAACTCGGAATCCCAGTCGAGCGTGTGAAGGTTCATCAGGAGCGTCCTGCTCGCGTTGGTGACGTCGGTGACGTGGCGATCGCACAGGTTCCAGATCAACCACGAATCGATCGTGCCGAACAGCACCTCGCCCGCCTCGGCGCGCTCGCGGAGGCCGGGAATCTCGTCGAGCAGCCAGCGGATCTTCGGGCCCGAGAAGTAGGTGCTCACCGGGAGGCCGGTCTTGTCCCGGAACAGGTCCTGGCCGAACTCGAGCGCGAGTTCTCGACACAGCCGGTCGGTACGGGTGTCCTGCCAGTTGATCGCGTTGTGGACGGGTGCGCCCGTGTACCGGTCCCACAACACGGTGGTCTCTCGCTGGTTGGCGATTCCAAGCGCGCACAGGTCAGCCGGCGAGAGGTCGGCCTTGTCGAGCGCGACCCGCACCACCAGCAGGACGTTCCGCATGATCTCCTCCGGGTCGTGCTCGACCCAGCCTGGCCGGGGGAAGTGCTGGCGGTGCTCCTGCTGGGCGACCGACACGATCCGGGCGCGGTCGTCGAAGACGAAGCACCTAGACGATGCCGTCCCCTGGTCGATCGAGGCCACGTATCGCCCGGTTGTGCTCACGTCCGCGCAAGTCTATGCAGGTATTGGGGCGGCGGGACGAGTGATCAGCTGAAGCGAACGACCAGGGGAGTGCGCCAAGTTCGCGCGACACGGCGCGGGCCGCCTCCATCACGTGGTCGACGAGCTCGGCGCGAGGCGCGCCGTTGCCGCACAGCCGCTCGACCGGGCCTGAGATGCCGATCGCGCCGACCGTGACGCGGCGCCGATCCTCGATCGGCGCCGCGATCGAGGCCACCCCGGTCAGCAGTTCCCCGACGTCAGCGGCCCAGCCGCGCCTGGCGGTCTCCTCGAGCTCGAGCTGGAACGCAGACGGATTGGTGGCGGTGGCAGTGGTGTAGCTCCTGAGTGCGCCATTCGAAAGCGCCGCCCCGATGTACGCGTGGTGGGCGAGCAGGGCCTTACCGATCGCAGTTGCATGCGCCGGCAGCAAGCTGCCGACCTCGAGCGCCTGGCGGGCGTCGTCGGGGCGGAACACGTGGTGCACGATCAGCACCTGGTTCTCGTGGAGGGTGCCAATGCGTACGCTCTCGCCGCTACGTGTCGCGAGGCCGTCCGCCCAGTTGAGCGCGCGAGTCCGCAGTTCGTTGCCGTCGAGGTAGCTCGAGCCCATGTGCAGCAGCGCCGGGCCGAGCTGGTACTTGCACGAGTCCTCGTCCTGTTCGACGAAGCCAACGTCACGGAGCGTCCTCAGGATCCCGAAGACGGTGCCCTTCGGCAGGCTCAGTTCACAGGCCAGTTCGCCTACCCCCAGCCGAAGCGAAGGCCCCGAAAGCAGCCGCAGGATTGCAGCGGCACGCTCGATCGATTGGATGTGGCCGGGCATTGCCACCGGCTACTACCCGTCGCCCGGTGGGCTCGATCAGGCCGGTCCGTTCCTGGCCCAGACGTTGGCGGCGCGAGTGAGCGTCTTCTTGGGGCGCAACGCCGGCGCCAACACGTCACCGTGCTCGCGCGCGGCCGCCTTCAAGCGTCGGTGCGGCACCGCGGGCACGCCGAGCAGTTCCGCGGCCTCGATTACCGCCTGTCGCTTGCGTCCGCGCGAGAGCGGAAGTTCGAGAGCGACGACCCGCGCGTACTTGCCGCGCATACCGTAGATATGGGCCTCGATTCGCCCCCAGACCGCGACGGCCCCGCCGATCAGGTCCGGCGTCGCGGCCGACGCGGTTCTCGGGCACGGATCGTAGTAGGCGTATACACCGCAGCTGCACTCCTTGGCCGGCACCTCGCCGGCGGGATGCCCCCGGTCGCAGCACGCTGTCATGCCGCCTTCCCACCAATATGAGCCGTCGTACATCGATGCGAGCGCCCCGTCCGTTATGCGCCACTGCCGGAACCCCACGAGCGGGACGATCAGGTCGGGGGCAATAGCGGCCCCGTGTTCCGGGGAACTCATCGTGCGCCCCGGGCGCCTACGACCGCGACGGGACTGGCTTTCGCTCCGGCGCCGGTTCCGAGCGCTTGGGCTCACGCTCCGGGGCGACCGCCGGCAGCAGCGGCCGCGTCGCCGGGACGCGGAGAGGTTCGACGACGATGGTCTTCGATGGGCCGTCGAGCGAGCCGACAAGCCGACCGGATAGGTTGTGTGGGTGCACGATCATCCTCTGCACGAGGGGGAGCAGGTCGTCAAAGCGTACCCTGATGTCTAGGCTGTGAACCCGCGCTGTCAACGCGAGAACCAAACTTCTGATCCCGAGGTCACGGGTGTTCCGGCGTAACGAGGAGAAGGCCGCACGGAAGGCCGCAGCGAAGGAGGAAATCGCCCGCCTGCGGGCGGTCCCGGTCGACGACCTGGCGGTCGACGTGCTGCCCGCGCTGGGACCGGATGGCCCAACCCGCGGGACCAGCATCAGGGTTCAGCAGCTATGCGAGTATCTGCTCCGGGACTATCCCGGCGCAGGGCAGATGGACACGCTCAATCTCACGGCGCCCGTCAACCGAGCGCTTGACATGCTCGACGACGCCGGACTCGTTTCCCCGATTTCGGTGCAGCGAACCCCCGTTTGGCGGATCACACCGCTCGGCGAACGGATCCTCGCCGAGGGGACCGTGCGCGAGCGGCTCCTGCGCTGACCGCCCCCTCGGCGCGACGTCGTCCGCGTGCCTTTGAGTGGCGCTACTACCACGGGATCGCCCCCAGCTCCCGCGACACCGCGCGCGCCCCTTCTCGAACGTACGCAAGCAGATCCGGTCTGGGTTGCCGGGCCGCCAGCAGCCGCTCGGGCGGCCCGAAGATTCCCATCGCGCCGACGGTCATCCCCCGACGATCCTCGATCGGCGCGGCGTAGGAGACCTGCCCCGGAACCAGCTCGCCGATGTCCGACGCCCAGCCCTGGGCCCGCACCCGGAACAGCTCTCGCTCTAGCCGGGGCCCATCGGTGATCGTCGCGGCGGTGTACGCCTCCAGGCCGTTGGCCGCGAGCGCCGAGGCGACGTAGGGGTGGTGCGCGAGTAAGACCTTGCCCAGCGCGGTCGCGTGGGCGGGGAGTAGCGTGCCGACGTCGAGCGTCTGCAACGTGTCGTCGGGCCTGAACACGTGATGGACGACGAGAACCTGCTCTTCGTGAAGCGTGCCGATCCGCACGGCCTCGCGCGTGCGCGTCGCCAGCGAGTCGGACCAGTTCAGGGCCCGGGTGCGCAGCTCGTTGCCGTCGAGGTAGCTCGAGCCCATGTGGAGCAGGGCGGCGCCAAGCTGGTACTTCCCGCTGTCCTCGTCCTGCTCGACGAAGCCGACTCGCTGGAGCGTTCGCAGCAGCCCGTGGACCGTCCCCTTCGGCAGCCCCATCTCGCCCGCGAGGTCGACCACCCCGAGTCGCCGGTTGCGGCCGGACAGGAGCCGCAGGATCATCGCGGCGCGCTCGATCGACTGAATGTTGCCGGGCATCTCGTTCGGTCAGCTCGGAGGCGTGGGCCGGCCGGGAGACGGGATGTAGACGGATTTGCACACTTGGATCGACATTGTCGAACGAACACCAGGTATCTCGACTTAGTTTGACATTGTCGAACCAGGGTGCATAGGATCCTCCCAACCCAAAAGTCCACTGAGGAGAGGAGACCGGAATTGGGCGTCATAGGCGCGGTTGTACTAGTTCTGCCCAAGTCACACTTGAGCATCATTGGGGGCGAGATCATCGGGACGGCGCTCCTGATCCTCCTCGGCGACGGCGTGGTGGCAGCGGTGCTGCTGGCCAAGTCCAAGGCTGAGAACTCTGGCTGGATCGTCATCACCTTCGGGTGGGGCATGGCGGTCGCGATGGCCGTCTACGCCGTCGGGTACTTCACGGGCGCGCACCTCAACCCGGCGGTGACGCTGGGTGTCTGGATCCACGGGGGTATCGACGGCTCACAGGCGTGGAGATATTTCGTCGGGGAGTTCCTCGGCGCCATGCTCGGCGCTTTCCTCGTCTACCTCAGCTATTTCCTGCACTGGCGAGACACCGAGGATCCGGGGTTGAAGTTGGCGGTGTTCTCGACTGGTCCGGCGGTCCGCAACTACGCGTGGAACCTGTTGACCGAGATCGTCGGCACGTTCGTGCTGGTCTTCGGAGTATTCGCGATCACGGGTCCGTGGAACGCGATCACTCCGGGCCTGACGCCGCTGCTGATCGGTCTGCTGGTGTTCGCCATCGGCCTCTCGCTCGGCGGGCCGACCGGTTATGCGATCAATCCGGCGCGTGACCTCGGACCGCGAATCATCCACGCGATCCTGCCGATCCCGGGCAAGGGCGGGTCCGACTGGTCGTACTCCTGGGTTCCGGTCCTTGGTCCACTCATCGGCGGCGCGCTCGCCGCGATCTTCTTCGACGCCGTCTTCGGCAGCGCTCCGCTCTAGGCCGAAGCGATGAAGAAGCTCATCAATTCACCAGACTCAGTTCTGCAGGACGCGCTGCACGGCGTCGAGGCGGCCCACGGCGATCGTGTGCGAGTCATCTACGAGCCCGCGGTGATCGTGCGCATCGACGCGCCGGTCAAGGGCAAGGTCGGTCTGATCTCCGGCGGCGGCTCAGGCCACGAGCCGATGCACGGCGGCTATGTCGGGCCCGGAATGCTCGACGCCGCCTGCCCGGGCGAGGTGTTCACCTCGCCCACGCCGGACCAGATGCTCGAGGCGACGAAGGCCGTCGATGGCGGCGCCGGAGTCGTGCACATCGTCAAGAACTACACCGGCGACGTCATGAACTTCGACATGGCCGCGGACATGGGGAAGGGCGAGGACATCGAGGTCGAGACGGTGCTCACCAACGACGACGTCGCGGTAGAGGACTCGCTCTACACCGCGGGTCGCCGAGGGGTGGGGGTCACGGTGTTGGTCGAGAAGATCTGCGGTGGCGCGGCCGAGGACGGCCGCAACCTCCAGGAGGTCGCCGAGCTCGGCCGCCGGGTCAACGCGAATGGACGCTCGATGGGCATGGCGCTGACCCCGTGCATCACCCCGGCCTCGGGTAACCCGAGCTTCGAGCTCGCCGAGGACGAGGTCGAGATCGGAATCGGCATCCACGGCGAGCCCGGACGCTTCCGGGAGAAGATCGGGCCCGCGTCGCAGATCGCCGAGCGGCTCATGACCCCCATCCTCGAGGACCTCCCGTTCTCGTCGGGTGATCGGGTGCTCGCGTTCGTCAACGGGATGGGTGGCACGCCGCTGATCGAGCTCTACGTGATGTACAACGAAGTCGCGAAGATCGCCCAGGAGCACGGTCTTACGATCGAACGCAACCTGGTCGGCAACTTCATCACCTCGCTCGAGATGCAGGGCTGCTCGATCACGCTGGTGAAGCTCGACGACGAGATGGTCCGATACTGGGATGCGCCCGTGAACACCCCGGCCTTGCGCTGGGGCGTCTAGGAGGTGGCGATCACACGCGACGCGACCCTCGCCTGGATGAGCCAGTTCGCGGGGGAGATGGCCGAGCACCGCGCGGAGCTCGTCGCCCTCGACACCGCGATCGGCGACGGCGACCACGGGACCAACATGAACCGAGGCATGACCAAGGCCATGGAGAAGCTCGATGCCGCCGAGCAGGCCGATCCCGGCGCGGTGCTCAAGACCGTCGCGATGGCGTTGGTGTCGAGCGTCGGCGGAGCGGCGGGCCCGCTGTATGGCACGCTGTTCCTCCAGATGGGGAATGCGCTGGCCGGCCAGTCCGAGGTCGACCTGCCAACCTACGCCGCCGCCTGGCGCAAGGGCCTCGAGGGGGTCCAGGCGCGGGGCAAGGCCGTCGCGGAGGACAAGACGATGGTGGACGCGCTGATACCGGCCGTTGAGGCCCTCGAGGCGGCGTCCGAACTCGACGGCGGCCTGCGCGCGGCTGCGCAGGCCGCCGAGGAAGGCATGAAAGCAACGACGCCGATGCTCGCCCGCAAGGGGCGCGCGAGCTACCTGGGCGAACGGTCGATCGGCCATCAGGACCCGGGCGCGACCTCCACCTACTACCTCTTCAAGAGCGCCGCCGAGGCGTTCGCGGGCTGAAAGGAGAATACGTATGCCGAAGTACTCAGTTGCACTCGATCAGGGGACGACCAGCTCGCGGGCGATGGTCTTCGACCACTCCGGCCATGTCGTCGCGGTGTCGCAGAAGGAACACGAGCAGATCTATCCCAAGCCGGGCTGGGTCGAGCACGACCCGATGGAGGTGTGGGCGCGGTGCCAGGAGGTGATCGACGAGGCGGTGGAGACGGCCGGCGCGAGCCGCGACGATGTCGCTGCGCTCGGCATCACCAACCAGCGTGAGACGGCGGTCGTCTGGGATCGGAACACCGGCGAGCCCGTGATGAACGCGATCGTGTGGCAGGACACACGCACCGACAAGCTCGTCGACGAGTTGTCGGCCGACGGTGGTCAGGACCGCTTCCGCTCGAAGGTGGGCCTGCCGCTGGCGACGTACTTCTCGGGCCCGAAGGTCCGCTGGATCCTCGACAACGTCGACGGCGCTCGCGCCAAGGCGGAGGCCGGCGACCTCGTTTTCGGCAACATGGATACCTGGTGCATCTGGAACCTGACCGGCGGCACCAAGGGCGGTCTGCACATCACCGACGTCACGAACGCCAGCCGGACGATGTTGATGGACCTCGAGACGCTGGCGTGGGACGAGGACATCGCGGCGACGATCGGTGTGCCGATGTCGATGCTGCCCGAGATCAGATCCTCGAGCGAGGTCTACGGCGAGGTCACGACCGGCAACCTGACCGGCGTGCAGGTCGCCGGCGATCTGGGCGACCAGCAGGCGGCCACGTTCGGCCAGGCGTGCTTCGACGCCGGCGATGCCAAGAACACGTACGGCACCGGCAACTTCATGCTGCTCAACACGAGCACCGAGGCCGTGCAGTCGAAGGCGGGCCTGCTGACCACGGCCTGTTACAAGATCGGCGACGAGGCGTGCGTGTACGCGCTCGAGGGCTCGATTGCGATCACGGGGGCGCTCGTGCAGTGGCTGCGCGACAACCTCCACATGATCCAGGCCGCCCCGCAAGTCGAGGAGCTCGCCAAGTCGGTTGACGACAACGGCGGTCTGTACATCGTGCCGGCGTTCTCCGGGCTGTTCGCGCCCTACTGGAAGTCGAGCGCTCGCGGCGTGTTCGCCGGTCTGACGCGGTACGTCAACGCCGGCCACATCGCCCGCGCCGCGCTCGAGGCGACCGCGTTCCAGACCCGTGAGGTGATGGACGCGATGGAGTCCGACTCGGGCGTCACGCTCAACGAGCTGAAGGTCGACGGCGGCATGGTCGCCAACGATCTGCTCATGCAGTTCCAGGCCGACATCCTCGGAGTTCCGGTGATCCGTCCCCAGGTGGCCGAGACCACCGCGCTGGGTGCGTCCTACGCGGCCGGGATGGCGGTCGGGTTCTGGAGCAGCACCCAGGAGGTCCGCGACAACTGGGCCGAGGACAAGCGCTGGGAGCCGAAGATGGACGCGGCCAAGCGCGACGAGTACTACAAGGAGTGGAAGAAGGCCGTCACGAGGACGTTCGACTGGGTCGACTAGCCGCTGAGGGGCGAGTAACTGTGAAGGCGGTCCCCCGGGGCCGCCTTCACAAGATAGGCTGAGACCATGGCCACGCTGAGCACCGACGTGCTGGTTATAGGAGGCGGTGCCACGGGCGCGGGCGTGGCCTGGGACGCCGCGCTGCGGGGCTACGACGTGGTGCTCGTCGACCGGGCCGATCTGGCCGAGGGCACTAGCGGCCGGTTCCACGGCCTACTCCATTCTGGCGGGCGCTACGCAGTCAAGGACCCTCGCGCGGCCGAGGAGTGCATCGCCGAGAACCGCATCCTCAAGGCGATAACGCCCGACTCGATCGAGGACATCGGCGGGTTCTTCGTCACCACCCCATTCGACGACCCGGCGTATGCCGACGTGTTCGCGAAGGGATGCCGCGATACGGGGGTGGACTGCGAGGAGATCGATCCGGCACAGGCGCTGCGCGAGGAGCCGCTGCTGAACCCGGCCGTCTCGCGGGTGTTCCGCGTCCCCGACGCGAACATCGACGTGTGGAAGACCGTGTGGGCACTGGCCCGCGGGATCCAGGAGCGTGGCGGGCGCGTGCTGCCATACCACGCTGTCGTCGGCATTCATCGTTCCGGCGATCAGGTGACCGGCGCCCGGCTGCGCGGCGCCGCCACCGGCGAGGAGATCGAGGTCGAGGCTCGCGTCACCGTCAACGCGTCGGGGGCATGGGCCGGCGTGGTCGCGGACATGGCGGGGATCGAGGGCGTCCGCGTGCTCCCGGGCCGGGGGATCATGATCGCGATGAACCACCGGCTGGTGAACACGTGCGTCAACCGGTGCCAGATGCCGACCGACGGCGACATCATCGTGCCGATCCGGACCGTGTGCGTAATCGGGACGACCGACGTGAACACCGACGACCCCGACGACCACACCGTGCTCCAGTCCGAGGTCGATGCGATGCTCGACGACGGCGAGAAGCTCGTCCCGGGCGTTCGGCAGGCGCGCGCGATGCGAGTGTGGACCGGCGTCCGTCCGCTGTTCGAGGACTCCAAAGCAGCCGACACCGACTCGCGCGATGTCACGCGCGCGCACGCGCTGCTCGACCACGCCGAGCGGGACGGCGTCCAGGGGTTCGTGACGATCACCGGCGGCAAGCTCACGACGTTCCGCTTGATGGCCGAGGAGACGGTGGACGCCGTCTCCAAGCACCTCGGCGACGAGCGCCCGTGCACAACCAAGACCGAGCTGCTGCCCGGCTCGGAGGACGGGACCACCTATCACCTCGGCGAGCGGTTGAGTCGTAAGGAGGCGCGCCTCGCCGACGAGCAGATCGTCTGCGAGTGCGAGCTCGTCCCGCGGTGGAAGGTCGAGCAGGCGATCGAGCGCCGCGCCACGACCAACCTCGACGACATTCGCCGGCTGCTCCGCCTGGGCATGGGGCCGTGTCAGGGCGGGTTCTGCATCTATCGCGCCGCCGGGATCCTGCACGGTCTCGACGGGCTGACCGCCGACCAAGCCGATGAGTCGCTGCTGCATTTCCTCAGGGAGCGCTGGAAGGGCGTGTGGCCGGTCCTTTACGGCGACCAGCTTCGCCAGGCGCGGCTCGACGATTGGATCTTTCAGGGAATACTCGACGTCGAGCACCTGCCGGCGGTCGAAGCGGAGGCCGTGACGTCGTGAGGGGCGAGCTCCACTACGACGCGGTCGTGATCGGCGGAGGCACCGCGGGCCTCGTCGCCGGCGCTCGGCTGGCCGAGGGCGGCGCGCGCGTGTGCGTGCTCACGAAGGGCGTCGGGTCGACCCATCTCGCTCCGGCCACGATCGACGTGCTCGGATACGACCCCGACCGCGTCGTGTCGCCGAGCGGCGCGATGGCGGAGTTCGTCGCGGGCCACCCGGATCACCCGTATGCGGTGCTCGGTACCGACGCGGTGGCCGAAGCGGTCCGGTGGTTCCGAGCGCGCGTCGACGCGGGTCCGCTGGCCGGGTACCGGTATCTCGGCGATCTCGATCGCAACTACCTGCTTCCGACCGCGGTGGGTGCGCTCCGCCCGTCTGCGGTCGTTCCCGAGACGATGGCGGCGGGCGACGCGGTGAGGGTCGAGCGCACATGCGTGGTCGGCACGCGATCGTTGCGCGATTTCCACGCCTCCCTGTGCGCGGCGAACCTCAGCCGGGCCGGGATCAGCGCGCGGTCGGTCGAGATCGAGGTCGAGGTCGACAAGGCCGACCAGAACGCACTCGGGTTCGCGCGGCGGTTCGACGACCCGGCGTGGCGCGCGGCGTTCGCCGGCCGGCTCGCGTTGAAGCTCCAGGCTCACGAGCGGGTCGGGCTGCCCGCGATGCTCGGGCTTCGGGACCCCCACGGCGTCTGGTCGGACCTCGAGCGCCGCCTCGGCCGGCCGGTGTTCGAGATCCCGACGTTGCCGCCGTCGGTTCCGGGCATGCGGCTGTATGAGATCCTGCGCTCGACCCTGCGCCGCGCCGGCGGGCGCCTCGTGGTCGGCGCCGAGGTGGTGAGCGCTGAGCGCTCCGGTTCGCGGGTGACGTCGGTGGCGACTCGCTCGGCCGGTCACGACGCCCGGTACGCGGCGCCGTGGTTCGTGCTCGCGGCCGGCGGGTTCAACTCGGGCGCGATCGAGCTCGACTCGCGGTGGGACACGCACGACCGCGTGCTCGGCCTGCCGCTGCGCGGCCTCCCCGCGGAGGGCGGCCCGCGGTTCGTCGGCGACTATCTGGCCGAGCAGCCGATGGCGCGGGTCGGGGTGGCGGTCGACGGCGAATTGCGCGCCGAGGGCGCGGAGAACGTGGTGGTGGCGGGCGCCGCGCTGCCGGGCGCGGTGCCGTGGCGCGAGGGCTCGGGCGAGGGGATCGCGCTGGCGAGCGGCTCGCACGCCGCCGAGCTCGTTATCGCACAGTCGGGCGCTCCCGCGGGGGCGGCGGCATGACCGAGGTCGGTGGCGTACTCGAAGAGCTGATGCGCGGGTCGCTCGACCACTGCGTGAAATGCACGATCTGCGAGACGCAGTGCCCGGTGTCGAACGTGACTCCGCTGTTCCCCGGGCCGAAGTACGCCGGCCCGCAGGCCGAGCGCTACCGGGTCGCCGACCAGCCGTCGGTCGACGCGTCGGTCGACTACTGCTCGGGCTGCGGGATCTGCTCGATGTCCTGCCCGCAGGGCGTGAAGATCGCCGAGATCAACTCGCAGGCGCGCAACAAGCTGAAACAGCAGAAGGGCTTCCCGCTCCGCGATCGGATCATCACGCGGCCGACGTGGTTAGGGCGCGCCGGCACCCCGGTGGCGCCGCTCGCCAACCTGACGATCGACTTCAAACCGCTCCGGATCCTCGGAGAGAAGCTGCTCGGGGTCCACCGCGACGCCGCCGCGCCCGAGTTCGCCGGGCATCGCTTCTCGAGCTGGTTCAAGAAGCACCCAAGCCCTCCGACCGGTCGCAAGATCGTGTACTTCCACGGCTGTGGGACCGAGTACTACGAGCCGTGGGAGGGGCAGAAGGTCGTGCAGATCCTCGAGCACAACGGGTTCGAGGTGGTCGTCCCCAAGCAGGACTGCTGCGGGCTGCCGCTCCAGTCGAGCGGCCTGTTCGACGACGCCCGCAAGGTCGTGCTCCGGCTCGCCCGCGCGCTCGTGCCGTACGTGCGCGACGACCCGAACACGCTGATCGTCGGCAACGCCACCAGTTGCACGCTGATGCTCAAGCGCGAGGCCCGGGAGATCCTGTCGCTCGAGGACGACCCGGACCTGAAGCTCGTGTCGGAGCGGACCTACGACATCTGCGAGCTCCTGCTCGAGCTAAACGACCGCGGCGAGCTCAAGACCGACTTCCAGCCGGTCGACGAGCACATCTTCTATCACGCGCCGTGCCAGCAGCAGGGCCACTGGATCGGCAAGCCGGCGCTCGAGCTGTTCGCGCTGATCCCGGGCCTCGACGTAACCGAGGGCAATGCGCGCTGCTGCGGAATCGCCGGCACCTACGGGCTGAAGGTGGAGAAATACGACATCGCGATGGCCGTCGGGGCGGACCTGTTCGGCCAGGTTCGCGACTCCGGCGCCACCGAGGTCGCGTGCGACAGCGAGACCTGCCGCTGGCAGATCAAGCACGCCACCGGCCATAAGTCCGTGCACCCGATCGACTATTTGCACCGCGCCTACGGGCTGAGTGATAACCCCTAACGTCCAACTCGACGTCGCTCTCGGGTCGAGACTGCAATTCGGGGCCATAGTGGACCCGACCGTCGATCTCGTCGATTCGTTCTCGTCGAGTTGGACGTTTGGGGCCAGGGAGGTCGACTGACGTGGTCGGGATCGTCGTGGTCTCCCACAGCGAGGCGCTGGCGGAGGGGGTCGTCACGCTTGCGCGCGAGATGGGTGGCGCCGATCTGGCGCTGGAGGCCGCCGGCGGGACCGACGAGCCGGGCGTGCTCGGGACCGACGCCGAGCGCGTACGGGCCGCGATCGAGCGCGCGATGTCTCCCGACGGCGTTCTGGTGCTGATGGACCTGGGAAGCGCGCTGATGAGCACCGAGTTCGCCGTTGAGCTGCTTGGCGAGACGCCGGGGGGCGTCGTGATGAGCGAGGCGCCGCTGGTCGAGGGGGCGGTGGCGGCCGCGGCGGCGGCCAGCGGTGGCGCGTCGCTCGACGAGGTGGCGGCCGAGGCGCGAGGCGCGCTCGCGATGAAGTCCTCGCAGCTCGGGGTCGAGGAGCCCACCCAGGCGCCACTCGTCGAGGCGCCACCCGTCGAGGCGCCCCCCGCCGATGCCCAGACGCTCCTGGAGGTCCGAAACGCCATCGGTCTCCATGCCCGCCCGGCCGCGCGGTTCGTCGAGACGGTCCGCCGGTTCGACGCCGACGTCCGCGTCGCGAAAGGCCCGGACGGGCGCCCGGTGAAAGCCACGAGCTTGACGAACGTGGTGGCGCTCGGAGCGCGGTTCGGCGACACGCTCGCCGTCACCGCCTCGGGGCCGGAGGCGGACGAAGCGCTGCTCGCGCTCGCCCAACTGGCCGACGAGGGCTTCGGCGATGGGATCTCCGCCGGCCCGCCGCCACCACGCCCCGCGGCTCCTGCGCCACCGCCCGCAACCGTCGACCTCAAGCCTCCGGAACCCGGCGACGTCCTCAAAGGTGTCCCCGCCTCGGCCGGGCTTGCGGTCGGCCCGGCTCACCATCTCCACGGCGCCACCGGTCCGCCGCCGGACCGTGCGCCCGGATCGGCCGGGCACGAGCGCGACCGCCTCGAGCAGGCAATCGCCGCCGCGCGGAGCGCGATCGAGCGCGACCGCGAGACGGTCGCGACGCGCGCCGGGAAGGCGGAGGCCGCGATCTTCGACGCCCATCTGGCACTGCTCGACGACGAGGCGATGCTCGACCCCGCGCACGAGGCGATCGACCAGGGCGCCACCGCAGAGCGCGCCTGGCACGACGCGGCGCAGCAGGTCGCCGGCCGTTACCGCGCGCTCGAGGAGCCGCTGCTGCAGGAACGCGCGACCGACGTGCTCGACGTCGGCCGGCGCGTGGTCGACGCGCTGACCGGTGGCAGCCAGGAATCCGCGGCCGGGATCGTGATCGCCGCCGAGCTCACGCCGGCGGACGCCGCCGCGCTCGACCCCGCGCTCGTCACCGGGATCGCCACCGCCCACGGCACCGCCACCGCGCACGCCGCGATCCTCGCCCGTGCGCTCGGTCTCCCGGCCGTGGTCGGTCTCGGGGACGGGGTGCTCGGCGTAACCGACGGCACGACCGTGCTCATCGACGGCGAGGCGGGCACGCTCCAGGTTAACCCGTCGCAGGAGGTCCAGCGCGACGCGGCCGAGCGGCGCGAGCGGGCCGACCAACGCCGGGCGACCGCGCGGGAGCGCGCCCGCGAGACCGGCGCTACCGCTGACGGCACGCGGATCGAGGTGTTCGCGAACCTCGGCAACGTCGGCGAGGCGGGCAAGGCGGTCGAGCTCGGCGCCGAGGGCGTCGGCCTGCTCCGCACCGAGTTCCTGTTCCTCGACCGCGCCGAGCTCCCGGACGAGGAGGAGCAGGCCGCCACGCTCCGTGAGATCGCGGAAGCGCTCGACGGCCGTCCGCTCGTCGTGCGCACGCTCGACGCCGGCGCCGACAAGCCGCTGCCGGCGCTGCCGATGCCGCCCGAGGCGAACCCGTTCCTCGGAGTGCGCGGCATCCGGCTCGGGCTCGCGCGGCGCGACGTGCTCGCGACCCAGCTGCGCGCGATCCTCCGCGTCGCCGCCGACCACCCGCTCAAGGTGATGCTGCCGATGGTCGCGACGCTCGACGAGATCGAGGCGGCGCGCGCAGAGCTCGACCGGGCACGCGCGGACACGGGAATCGACCAGGAGCTCGAGTTCGGGATCATGGTCGAGATCCCCGCGGCGGCGCTGACGGCGACGCGTCTGGCCAAGCACGTCGATTTCTTCTCGCTCGGCACCAACGACCTGACTCAGTACACGATGGCCGCTGAGCGGGGTGACGAACGCCTCGCGCCGCTGCTCACCGGACCGCAGCCCGCGGTTCTGAAGCTTGTCAAGGCGACCGTGGAGGCCGCCACCGTCCACGGCAGGTGGGTCGGGGTGTGCGGCGAGCTGGCCGGCGACCCGGCGGCCGCGGTGCTGTTTGCCGGCCTCGGCGTGACCGAGCTGAGCATGGCGCCCGCGCTCGTTCCGGACGTCAAGGCCGCGCTCCGGGGGGTTGAGCTCGAGCAGGCCCGGGCCGCCGCCGACGCCGCGCTCGAGGTCGACACGGCCGCCGCCGCCCGTGCGCTTGGCGCCAAGCTGCTGTGACGGCCGCAACCCTCAGGTAACCTCATCCTCCCGTGGAAGCCGGTACGTTGAGCTCGTTGCGCTCATCAAGGATGCTCGCGGCTGGCACGGGGCTAAGGGTCGTCCTTTGCCCCGTGGTCATGGCCCTCGTGCTGGCGGGCTCCTACACCGCCGCGGCGAGCGTGTTCGTGGTCGCTGCCGCCACCGACTGGTTCGACGGCCGGCTCGCCCGCCGCTGGGGGGTCACCACCCGGTTCGGCGCTTTCCTTGACACGACCGCCGACAAGCTGCTCGTCTCGACCGCGCTGATCGCGCTCGTGTCGACGGGGCGCGCGTCGCCGTGGGTCGCATTCGTGATCATCGGGCGCGAGTTCACGATCCTCGGACTCCGCGCCGCGGTCGAGTCCGGGGGGCGCCGGTTCGAGACCTCGATGCTCGGCAAGTGGAAGGCAACGGTCCAGTTTGTGGCGATCACGCTCGCGATCCTGCGCCCGGACGTGATCATCCTCCACGCCTACCTGGATCAGTGGGCGATGGGAATCGCGGCGATCGTGACCGCCTGGTCCGGAATCGACTACATCATCCAGTTCTCCGCCGCGCTCCGCTCCTGAGGAGCCGCGTTTGCGCGTGTTCGTCACCGGCGGGACGGGCGTGATCGGCACCGCGCTCGTGACCCGGCTGCTCGAACGCGGGGATGACGTCGTCGCGCTCGCGCGCTCGGACGTCGCCGCGGCCACACTCGATGCCCGGGGCGCCACCGTGGTCCGCGGCGAGGGCTACGAGGAGGACGACCTGACGCGGGGGATGGAGGGGTGCGCGCGCGCGTTCAACGTCGCGGGTGTCAACGAACTGTGCGTCGAGGACCCACGCCCGATGGAGCGGATCAACGTCGGCGGCGCCGCCGCGGCGGTACGCGCCGCGGCCAGGGCGGGCGTCGCCCGGCTCGTACACACGTCCTCGGCGGCCACGATCGGCGAGCCGCCGGGGACCGTCGGCACCGAACGGACGCCCCACCGCGGCTGGTATCTGTCGAACTACGAGCGGACCAAGACCGAGGGCGAACGCGCCGCGCTCGCTGCCTCTCGGCAGGTCGGCCAGGATCTCGTGCTGGTCAATCCGAGCTCGGTCCAGGGGCCGGGTCGCGCCGGCGGCACCGGGCGGATCCTGCTCGCGTTCCTCGACGGCCGCCTGCGCGTGTTCGTTCCTACGTGCCTCAGCCTTGTCGACATCGACGACTGCGTCACGGGTCACCTGCTCGCGGCTGAGCACGGCGCCGACGGGCAGCGCTACCTGCTGAACGGGATGACGCTCGAGATAACCCAGGCGCTGGCGCTGGCGGCCGAGGTCGCCGGCGTCCGCCGCAAGCCCCGGTTGATCACTCGCCGCGTCGCGACCGTCGCCGCCGCCGCGGTCGAGCGCGGCTTCCGGCTGGCGGGCCGCCGGCCGCCGGTGTGCCGTGAGATGGTCCGTACGCTGCTGCATGGCCACCGCTACGACGGCTCGCGGGCCGAGCGAGAGCTCGGGCTGCTCTACACCGACCCGCGCGAGACGATCCGGAAGACCGTCGACTGGGCGCGGGCCGAGGGCTACATCCGCTGATTTCGGTGTCTCGTCCGCGCTCGGACGCGGGCGGGGGCGATTGTTGCCTGACCGCGCATATTCCCGGTAGCAGTCACACCCGCGCTATCGTGCCCGGTAGGATCGGAGTGGATTCCGCTGCAGGAGGGAGGGTTTGGAGCCAGTAACCCCCACACCAGCCGCGGTGGTTGAGGGCGCGACCACTGCCCCCTCCCCGGCCCCGGCGTATTCGCCGCTTCGCGGTCGCGTCAGCAAGTTCCTGATTCCCGAGGTGATCTTCGGGATCGGCACGCTTGCGGAGGTCGGCGGTGCCGTCCGCCGCGTCGGCGGCCGGCGCCCGATGCTCGTCAGCGATCCGGGCGTGCTCGCGGCCGGCTGGGTCGAGCGCGCCACGCCGCACCTCGACGACGTGTGCGTGAAGTGGAGCCTGTGGTACGACCTGACGCCGAACCCGAAGGACTTTGAGGTCGAGGCGGCGTTCGAGAGCTATCTCGAGAGCGGCTGCGACGCGCTGCTCGCCATCGGCGGGGGGAGCTGCATCGACCTCGCTAAGGCGGTCGCGATCCTCAGCGGCAACGGGGGCCGCATCCTCGAATACGAGGGCATCGACCGCGCGGGCAACCCGATCCCGCCGATGGTGATGGTCCCGACGACCGCGGGCACCGGGTCGGACGTCTCGCAGTTCTGCGTGGTCACCGACACCGAGCGACGGTTCAAGGCGACGATCGGCGGGCGGGCGCTCGTACCGGACATCTCCGTCACGGACCCCGAGCTGCTCACCACGATGTCGCCGGAGCTGACCGCGCACACAGGGCTGGACGCGCTCAGCCACGCAATCGAGTCGTGCGTGTCCGAGGCCTGCGACTTCTTGAGCAAGGGTCTCGCGATCGCCGCGATTCGAGGAATCGTCGAGCACCTCCCGGTCGCGGTCGAGGATCCGTTCGACCTCACCGCCCGCGAGGGGATGGCCCGGGCCAGCCTGCAGGCGGGGATGGCGTTCACGAACGCGCTGCTCGGAGCGACCCACGCGATCGCCCACCAGATCGGCGGCGCCCTGGACCTTCCGCATGGTCTGCTCAACGCGATCCTGATGCCGCACGTGATGCGCTTCAATGCCCAGACGCACGCCGACCGCTACGTCGACGTGGCACGCGCCCTGGGCGTCGCTACCGACGACCGCGACGCGAACGTCGCCGCCGAACGAGCGACCGAGTGCGTCGAGGAGCTGGGCCGGTCGCTCGGGGTTCCGAGCGGGCTGCACGAGGTCGGCGTCGATCCCTCGGACTTCGACCTGTTCGCGCTGAACGCGCTGCGCGACGCCTATATCGCGACCAACCCGCGACCAGTCGCCGAGGACGATGTCCGCAGGATCTGCGTCGCCGCGTACTGAGTACAGCGCTCCCGCCGACCGGCCTGCCCTCGAGCGCCTGATCGGCGTCCGCTCGTCCAAGCCGAGCTTCTACGCCGCCTTCCGCGACAAATCAGAGCGCCTGGACCACACGATCGAGACGCTCGAGCGGATCTCCTCCGCGCTGTGTACGGCGCCGGCCGGGCCGGTCGCCGTGTGCGACGCGGTGGTAGAGGCGGCCGCCTATCACTTCGGCGCGCGCTGGTCGGCGATGGTGTTCTCGGACTCAGGCATCGGGGACACGATGCCTCGCGTGATCGTCCATGCGAGCCACTCGGTCATCCAGCGTTGGGAGGTGGCGCCGGCGATGCTCGCGGAGCTCGCCGACCGCACGCTGGCTGTCCAGCGGCCACTGCTCGCCGATCACGACGAGGGGCTCGAGTTCGGTGGCGAGCCGTGTGTCATTGTGACCGCCCCGATGCCCGTGCGAGGCGAGCCGGCGGGGATCCTCGCGGTCGGGTTGCCCGATGGCAACGAGGTCGCGCCGAGCGATGTGTCGATCCTGGTCACGCTGGCCAACAACGCCGGCGTCGCCCTGCACAACGCGTCGCTGTTCCAGGAGAACGAGCGCCGCGCGGGCGAGCTCGAGCGCCGCGGCTCGGAGCTCGAGGGGACGCTGCGGCGGCTCGAGCAGGCCGGCCGGCGCCAGCTTCTCAGCGAGGAGCGCAACCGGATCGCTCGCGAGCTGCACGACAGCGTCGCGCAGCACCTGCTGACGATCGGCATGAACCTCGAGTGGTGCCGGCGGCACGACTCGACCTCGCCCGCCGTGCTCGAGCGGGTACTCGCCGCCCAGTCGCTGGCTCGTTCGGCGATGGACGAGATCCGAGAGGTGATCTTCGGGCTGGCCAGCGACGGGCAGATCGAGCTGTCCCGGGCGCTGCGCGAGGTGATCGAGGACGTCGAGGCTGGCACCCGCCTCGAGGTCGGACTCCGCGTGTACGGGCAGCTCCAGCCGGTGCCCGCCGCCACTCAGCACGCGCTCGTGCAGATCGCGCGCGAGGCGCTGTTCAACGTGGTGCGTCACGCCGAGGCCCGCCATGCCTGGGTCACGCTCCGCTGGCGGCCGCAGGTGGTGTCGCTGGGTGTCGCGGATGACGGCTCGGGCAACCACCGCAGGCTCCAGCACCAGCTGTTCATCTCCGGCACGAACGCCGACCACCTCGGGCTGACGGGAATCGCTGAGCGGGTGCGCGAGCTCGGTGGCGCCACCTGGTTCGAGCGCCGGCGCGGGGGAGGCGTAAAGCTGAGGGTCGAGGTGCCGCTGGGAGGGTCGCTTGGCGTCGCCTGAGGCGGCCGCCCCGGCGCGCGTGCTGCTGGTCGACGATCACGCGATCGTCCGCCGGGGCCTGCGCTCGATCCTCGAGCTCGAGTCGGACATCTCCGTGGTGGCGGAGGCCAACGGCCGGAACGATGCTCTTGCGGCGATCGATCAAGCCCAGCCGGACATCGTGCTGCTCGACCTCAAGCTGAGCTCCGACCACGACGCGGAGGGCCTCGAGCTTTGCAGCGAGATTCTCGAGCGCCGGCCGGACTCGAACGTCGTGATCCTGTCGACGTTCCTCAACGAGGATCTGCTCAACCAGGCCTTACGCCGCGGCGCCAAGGCGTACGTGCTCAAGGAGGTCGACGTGGTCGAGCTCGTGCGGATCATCCGCGCCGTTTCCCGCGGTGGGACGGCGTTCGACGGGCGCAGCGCAGCGCTGGTCAGGGAGCTCGTTGCCGGCGAGCGCGCCTCGGCCGAGCCCGAGTTCACCGACCGGGAGCGCGAAGTCACCCGGCTCCTGGCGCGCGGGCTCACCAACCGGGAGATCGGCGGCCGGATCTTCGTCAGTGAGAGCACCGCGAAGTTCCACGTGCGCAACGTCATGCGCAAGCTCGGCGTCCATAGCCGTGCGGAGGTTGCCTATGCCGCCGGCAAGCGGGGTCTGCTGGACGATTAGCCGGGTATGGCGCCCGACGCTCACGAGTTGGAGCTACTGAAGGGCAAGCTCGCGACCGCCGAGGCCGAGCTTCGGACACACATGGCGGGCTGGGAGTACGCGTTCGCGATGGGGAGCAGCGCCGATGGCGGCCGCAACCATCCGACCCACCGGAAGACCCGCGAGCACACGGAGCGGCTCGTCAGGCGCTGCCGCGACCTGCGCGCCCAGGTCGCCGAGCACGAAGTCGGCTGACACTGGGTTACGCCGAAACGCCCCGGGTAGGCGATCTCTAGCCATCCGAGGCGAAAGAGAGGTAGCTATGGCAGACAACAGAGGCGTTGCCTACATGGGGACGGGCAAGGTCGAGGTCCATGACATCGACTTTCCGACGTTCGAGTTGAAGGATGGGCCGGGGGTCAACCCGGCCAACGTGGGCCGCAAGCTGCCCCACGCGGCGATCCTGAAATGCGTGTCGACGAACATCTGCGGCTCCGATCAGCACATGGTCCGCGGCCGCACGACCGCGCCCGAAGGGCTGATCCTCGGGCACGAGATCACTGGTGAGGTGATCGAGACCGGACCGGGCGTCGAGTTCATCAAGAAGGGCGACCTGTGCTCGGTGCCGTTCAACATCGCGTGCGGCCGATGCCGCATGTGCAAGACCGGGAACACCGGCGTGTGCCTGAACGTCAACCCGGACCGTCCCGGCTCGGCGTACGGATACGTCGACATGGGCGGATGGGTCGGCGGCCAGGCGGAGTATGTACTTGTGCCCTACGCCGATTGGAACCTGCTGCCGTTCCCCGACAAGGACCAGGCGATGGAGAAGATCCTCGACCTGACGATGCTGTCGGACATCTTCCCGACCGGTTACCACGGTGCCTACACCGCCGGTGTCACGTCGGGGTCGACCGTGTACGTCGCCGGCGGCGGCCCGGTTGGGCTCGCGGCGGCGCACTCGGCGCAACTGCTCGGCGCCGCGGTCGTGATCGTCGGCGACATGATCCCCGAGCGGCTCAAGCAGGCTCGCAGCTTCGGGTGCGAGACCGCCGACATCTCGAAGGGCGATCCGAAGGATCAGATCGAGCAGATCCTGGGCGTGCCCGAGGTCGATGCCGCGGTCGACGCGGTCGGCTTCGAGGCCCGCGGCCACGGCGCCGACTCCGAGCACGAGGCGCCGGCGACCGTGCTCAACTCGATCATGGACGTCACCCGGGCGGCCGGGAAGCTCGGCATCCCGGGGCTCTACGTGACCGAGGATCCGGGCGGCACCGACGAGGCCGCGAAGATCGGCTCGCTGTCGATCAAGATCGGTCTCGGTTGGGCGAAGTCGCTTAGCTTTACGACGGGCCAGTGCCCGGTCATGAAGTACCACCACGGCCTGATGCAGATGATCCTCAACGACAAGGCGCAGATCGCCAAGGCCGTCAACGCCACCGTGATCTCACTCGACGAGGCCCCGAAGGGATACAAGGACTTCGATCAGGGCGCGGCCAAGAAGTTCGTGCTGAACCCCCACGGGCTGATCAAGGCCTGACGCATCTCCGGGCCCCGGTACAAAGGCCCGAAACCTCCCCGGATCGCCGCGCCACCGGGACATAAGCATTCCCCACGCGCTTATGTCCCGGAGGGGGCGGCCGGGAGGCGGGATTCCGGCCGCTTTCCATAGGGCCGGTGATCAGCAGTTGCCGTCGACGTCGCAGCTCTCGCCGCCGGCGATCACCGAGACGGGCGACCGGCGCTCCCAGCCCTGGCGAAGCAGTTCAAGCATCGCCTCGGGCGGATGCGCACCGGACGCGCCGATCGCGCGGTCGACGACGAACGTCGGCACCGCGCTGATCCCGAACTGGCCGGCTAGCCGCTCGTCGCCTCGAACCTCGTCCGCGAACCGATCGGAAGCCAGCATCTGGCGTACGTCATCCTCCGGGACACCGACCTCGACCGCGAGCCGCACGAGCGTCTCGGGATCGGACATCAGCCGGCCCTCGGTGAAGTAGGCGCGCATGAGCCGCTCCTTCATCGCGTCCTGGAGCCCGTGCTCGCCGGCGAGGTGGATGACGCGGTGACCGTCGAACGTCGTGCCGCTCCGCTGGATGTCGAGGTGGAAGTCGAGGCCCTCGCCGGCGGCCGCGTCGGTCACCGTGCGGCCCATCTCCCTGGCGCGCTCGACTGTGATCCCGTACTTCTCGGCCAGGCGGGTCGCGTTGTCGCCCTCGCGCTCGCGGGGCGCCGACGGGTCGAGCTCGAAGCTCCGCCACGTCACCCGGACGTCGTCGCGATGCTCGAACTCGGCGAGCGCGGCCTCGAAGCGGCGCTTGCCGATGTAGCACCACGGGCATGCGATGTCAGACCAGATTTCGACGTCCACGGAAACGCTCCTAAGAAAAAGTTGATCTCACAATGAGTGTAGCCACGGGCCGGTTCAGTTCCAGGCGAGCTCGGAGCGCTTCTCCCAGTATGTGTCCGCGTCCTCGCCGATCGCATCGAGCGACGCGAGCGCGTCGGGGCCGAGGTCGAGTACCTGCGCCACCAGGTTGCTCGCGACCTGGTCGACGGTGGCGGCCCCGCTGAGGACGACATCCACCCACGGCTGCGCCAGCACCGCCGCGAGTGCGAGCGCGTCCTCGGTCCTCCCGGTGGTGCGCGCCGCCGCGGCAAGCTCGGGCACGTCGCCCCGTGGCGTCAGGCGACCGTTCGCGAGCGCCTCCTTGACGATCACGCCGAGGCCCTCGGCGTGGGCGGCCTCGAGCGCGGGACCGGCCGACCGTTCGAGCAGGTTCCACGTCGCCTGCACGGCGTCGAATCCGCCGACCTCGAGCGCGCGCTCGATCGTCTGCGCCTGGTGCGGTCCGGTGGCCGTGAACCCGATCGCCATCCCGCTCGCCCGCAGCTTCGCCAGCTCGAACAGCACCGCGGGATCGTCGAGCACGCCGCTCTCGATCGTCGCGGAGTGGATCTGGTACAGGCGGAGGTGATTGCCGAGCAGCTCCTGGCTCTCGTCGAGCTGACGCTCGAGCGTCGCCACCGACAGGTCCTTGACCTCATTCACCTCCACGTCGACGCGCCAGTTGGCGGTGTACGTGTAGCCCCACTTGGAGCCGACCGTGACGTCGTCGGGTCCGAACCCGCGTTGCTCGAGCCAGCTTCCGAGGAACGCTTCCGCTCGTCCGTACGAGCGAGCCGCATCGAAGTACCGCACGCCACGCTCGTACGCGGCGTCGAGGACGGCGTGCGCACCGCGCTCCATCTCGGCGACGTCGGTGTGCCCCGCGAGGTCGGAGCCGTGACCGAGATTGATGTAGCCCGGCCGGCCGAGCGCGGCCAGCCCGAGCCCGATCGGGGTCACCTCCAGATCGGTGTCGCCGAGTGTCCGGGGCATCGCGCGCGTGCACGCTATCGCCTCGGACCGGATGGTGGGTCAGCCGGCGAGCACCTCGCCGCCCCGGTGCGGCACGAGCACGAGCATGCTTCGCCTCGCCCACTCAGGCTCCGGGCGGGCGGGGCGGAGCGTCAGGCCGGTGGCCGCGCGCAGCACCTCGCGCATTTCCATCTCGGCAAACGGCGCGCCGGCGCAGCGCCGCACGCCACCGCCGAACGGAATCCACGACAGTGGGTTCGGCGCCGGGCTCTCGAGCCAGCGCTCGGGCCGGAACTGCGAAGCGTCGGGCCACAGATCGTCGCGCCGGCACGCCAGCCACAGACACGCGGCGACCTGCACGCCGGCGGGTAGCGAGACACCGTCGATCTCCGCCGGTTCGAGCAGCAGGCGCGGCGCGATCGTCAGCGCCGGCCGCGCCCGCAGCGTCTCCTTGACGACCGCATCGAGGTACGCCGGATCGCCCTCGCGCAGGCGTGCCTGCACTCCCGGGTGGCGGGCCAGCAGCTCGAACGCCCACGCCAGCGAGGCCGCGGAGCTGTCGTGACCGCCGACGAGCAGCGCGACCAGCTCGTCGCGAAGATGCTGATCGCTCGGCGGGTTCCCGTCCTCGTCGCGCGCCTCGAGCAGCACCGCCAGCACCGAGTCGTCTCGGCTCTCCGCCCGGCGGCGCGCGAGTAGCGCGTACAGCTCGGCGTCGAATCGCTCGACGGCGAGCCGGAAGCGTCCCCACGGGCTGCGCGGGCCGAGATCCTTGCGCACGACCGCCATAGCCAGCACCGACGGCAGCGAACGCACCGTCGCCAGCGAGTCCTCGATCACGTCATGCAGATGCGCGCGCTCCTCGTCGCGTGCTCCAAACACGACGCGCAGGATGATGTCGAGCGTCAGCTCCCGCATCCGGTCGAGCGCGACCACCGGGCCGTTCCAGGTCGCGACCTCCCGGCGCGCCAGCTCGGCGATCATCGGTGCGAACGCGCGCATCCGCTCGCCGTGAAACGGCCCCTGGAGCAGCCGGCGCTGACGGATGTGCTCCTCGCCGTCGAGCAGCAGGATCGAGTGCGGGCCTGCGAACGGCCGAAGGAACTCCCAGCTCTGCCCGGCCGGAGCGACAGCGGGATCGAGGCGGAACACCGCCCGCACGGAGCCCGGACTCGAAAACAGCACCATCGGCTCCTCGGTCCAGTATGTGCGGATCGTGGCCGGGTCGCCGAAGCGAGCGTGGACGCGGCGCAGGAACGCCCCGGGCCGTGCCATCCACGCGAGGGTCTGCCATACGGCAGGCGCGCTCGGCCCGGGCGGCAGGTCCATGGCCCGATGCTACGAGGTGCCCGCGTGCGCCAGCGCTGCGGGCATCGCGACGTCCATGACCTCCGCGCGCTCGTGGGCGCGCATCAGCCGGGTGACGTACGCCTCGGCGAGGCCGAGGTTAGGATCAGCGACCGCCCGTCGAGCCGCCGGACGAGCTCTCAGCACACGGCGCCGAGCTCGAGCGGGCGCTCGGCGAGTTCATCCCGAGGTGGCTGGCCGAGACGTGGGAGTTTCGAGCGGTGCACTGGCTTCCCTGAGCGGGAACCGCGCGCCCCCGTCGATTCGCACGCGGACCGTCTCTCCCGGTCGGGGCGCCGGGAGTGGAGCGACGGTGTAAAGCCGGCCGTGCTCGAGCTCGAGTTCGAGGCGGACGCCGTCCTCGAGTGCCACCGCGCGGGCGACGCGCGCCTCGAGCAGGCCGGCGGGGTCGAGCGCGACGTGCGCCGGCCGGGTGAGGAGGAGCTCGTCACGGTCCTCGAGGCTGCCGTCGAAGCCGAGGAAGCGGGCGACGCCCACGCTCGGCGGCTGCGCGAGCAGCTCCCGGGGCGGCCCCGACGCGGCCAGCCGGCCTTCGAGCAGGATCAGCAGCCGGTCGGCGAGCGCCCACGCCTCGGCGCGGTCGTGGACGACGACCAGCGTCGCCCGCGTGGTCGACCGTAGCGCGGACAGCGCGTCCTCGAGGAGCGTCGACCGGACCTCGGCGTCGAGGCCGGCGAACGGCTCGTCGAGCAGGAGCACGTCGGGGCGGACCGCGATCGCGCGGGCGAGGTGGACCCGCCGCCGCTCGCCACCGGACAGGGTCGCCGCGGGGCGCCGTGCCAGGTGGTCGGCGCCGATCGCGCGGAGCGCCTCGCGAGCACGCTCGGATCGCTCCTGCCGCGGGACGCCCCACCATGCGAGCGCCAGCGTGACGTTCTGGAGCACGGTCCGGCGGGCGAGGTCAGGGGACTGAAGGGCGATTCCGACCCGGCCGCGGCGCTCGACTCTCCCCGTGGCGGGCGGCAGGGCGCCCGCGAGCGCGTCGAGCAGGGTGCTCTTGCCGGCGCCGTTGGGCCCGAGCAGCGCGACGATCTCACCCGCGTGAAGCTCCGCGCTCACGTCCTTGACCACCTCGCGCTTGCCGCGGCGCACGCTCAAGTGCTCGCAGCGGAGCATCACCGATCCCGGCCGGTCCGCGTCGGTCACGGCGCCGACCGGAACCGCAGCCGGATCCCGTTGCCCTGGTGCTGGAGGAGCGCGAGCCCGCACATCAGGATCAGGATCATCGCGATCAGCACGATCGCGATCGCGACGGCGTCGGCGTAATAGGCGCCGTTAATCTCATACAAGGTCGCGCTCGCGAGCGTCTGGTTGTACCCGTAGATGTTGCCGCCGAGGATCACGACCGCGGCGACCTCGGAGAGCGTCGTCCCGAGCGCTGCGATCACCGCCGCCATCACCCCGACCCTGGCTTCGCGGAGTGCGAGCGTCCACAGCTGGCGGCGGCGGGCGCCGAGCAGCCGGGCCTGGGCCAGCAGCCCCGGCGGGAGGCCCTGGACCGCGGCCGCGGTGAGCGCTACCACGAACGGCAAGGCGAGGATCGTCTGCGCGACGAACACCACGCGCCTCGTGTAGATCAGGTGGAGCGAGCCGAGCAGCGCTTGGGGGCTGAACAGCACGAACAGAAAGGTCCCCACGAGCACCGGCGGAATCGCAAGGCTGACGTTCGCCAGTACCCGCAGCACCTGCCGGCCGCGGAACCTTCCGAGGCCGATCGCGAGCCCGATCGGAAGGCCGATCACGGTGGCCGCCGCGGTCGCGACGACAGCGACCTGGAGCGTGAACCAGATGACGCTGAACAGCGTCGGGTTCCCGTGCAGGATCATCGGCACGGCCTTCTGAATCTCGTCCCAGATCAGCCGCACTTCACGCCGTCCGGAAGCGGAATTGGACCGCGCCCGTGCGCTGCTGGATCAGGGTGAGCGTGGCGATCAGCACGAGGATGACGGCCAGCAGCACGAGCGCGATGGCGGTCGCATACGGGTCGTGAGCCGTGTAGTTGAACTGCTCGAGCAGGGCGCTCGCGAGCGTCTCGTCGTGTCCCTGGAAGTTGCCGCCGACAATGATCACCGCACCGACCTCGGCGACCGTCGCGCCGAGCGCCGCGATCACGGCGGCCATCACGCCGATCTTCGCTTCGTGGAGCGCGAACACCCCGAGCTGAACGCGCCCGGCGCCGAGCGCCCGCGCCTGGTCGAGCAGTCCCGGCGGAAGGCCCTGGATCGCGGCGGGCGTGAGCGCGACGACAAACGGGAGGGCCAGCACCGCCTGCGCGATGTACACGGCCTGAAGAGTGAACTCGATCCGCAGCGACCCGAACGCGCCCTGCGGCAGCAGCAGGAGCAGCACAGCGATGCCCACGACCACCGACGGCAGTGCGAGACTCGCGTTGGCCAGCAGCTGGAGGGTGCGCCGGCCGCGGAAGCGACCGAGTCCCAGGGCGAGCCCGATCGGCAGGCCCACCACCAGCGCGGCAGCGGTGGACACCACTGCCACCTTGAGCGTGACCCACAGCAGGCCCATGATGTACGGGTCGCCGTGGACGATCAGCGGGATGGCGCCGCGGAGCTGGTCCCAGACGTATCCCATTCAGGGGGTGTTGGCCGTCTGGACGTATACGAGTTGTCCGTTCGCGAGGCGATAGACGACTCCGGCCTGCGTGCCGTGGCCGATCGTGCGCGCGCCCGGCCTCGGGAGCGGCGCCACCTTCTGTCCGGGTTGGATGTAGATGCTCTGAGCGTTGTTCGCCCGCAGCCCGCGACTCGTGATCGCCGCCCCCAGGTGGAGCGACGACAGCGCCGCCAACAGGAAGGCGACGGACAGCACGATCCCCAGATCGAACAGGTTCACTAACCCGTCGAGTGGGTCGCCGGCGCGGTCCTCGCGGTTTGGGGCGTGGGGGGTGACGGAGATGATGATGCGCCTCCTGTGGGACGTGGATCGGTGATGACCGCCGCGAGGTACTGGAGGTCGGACAGATCCTGGCTGTACATGCGGTCTCGCGAGAGCGAGAGCCCGAACGCGACCGCGCCGATCAACAGGCCGACGACCGTGACGCTGAACGCGACGCGCAGGTCGTGGCTGAGCTCGCCGGTGTTGCCGGCGGCGAGGCCGGTGAGTGCCGGCGAGAGCGGGATCAAGGTTCCCATCAGCCCGAGGGCCGGGCCTGCTCGCACGAGAAATCGCGTCCGCGCCAGGCGCCGCTGGGCATCGAAGTCGAAGTCCGCCAGCGCCTTGTTGATCTGGTGCTCACTCCCGGGCTTTCCCGCTTGCCCGAGGATGAAGTCGAGCGTCGCCGCCATCGCCGCGCTCCGCGGGATCCCGCGCACCGCCGCTTCCGCCGCCGGCCGGTCGCCCGCCAGCAGCGCGTTGCGCGCCTCCTCGGCCCCGACCTGGAGCGTCGCGAACCGCCGTCGCCGGCGGCTGACCAACTCGACGACGTAGCTGCCGAGCTCGAAGATCACGAGCGCGAGCGCGGCCAGCGCGAGGATCAGCACCGGCACCTCGAGGGCGTTTGCGACGTGGAAGATCGCCTGATCGATGCCGTTGGTGCTGAGCGCGAAGATCACGGGCAAGACGGTGACGCGGACCAGGATCTCAGCTGCCGGGGCCCGGCATCCGCCGGCTGCGGTGCCCATGCAGCTCACGCCCGGCTCCGAGGCCCAGGAGCAGGAGGACCGCGAGACCGGCCCCAAATGCCGGCAGAAGCGATGCGCGGATTGCCTGTCGCGCGGGCGGAGCCGTCGCGACCGCGGCGGGCGCGACACGCACGAGCGGGCTCGCGCCCGCCGCCAGCGGCTTCACGTCGCTTACCAGCAGCCCCTCGACGACTGGACCAGACCGGGCTGGGAGCGCCGGTCGCGTCAGCGGTTGCGTCTGATGCTTCGGGGAGGTCGTGCGATGCGGCGTGGACACGGTCGTGGGCTGACTCGAGTTGGCCGACGGGGACGTCGTCGTCGACGTGGGGGTCGTCGACGTGGTGGTCCTCGAGGTCGGGGTGGTCGAGCTCTTCGTCGAGGTGCCCTTGCCGTTGTTCGCGCCCTTGCCGTTGCCTGCCGTCGTCGACTTTCCGCCGTGCGAGCTGGTGGCCGGCCCGCCCGGGTGAGTGCCCTTGCTCTTGCGCGGCCCGGTCGGGGAGTGTGACTTTCTCGACTTGCCCGATCCCGTCTGCTTGTGACTGCCGGTCTTCGCCGGCGGCGGGCTCCCGACGGTGATCGGGACCTCGGCGACGCCACCTCCACCGTCCGTGTCAGTCACCTGGAGTGCGACGTCGTACTGTCCGGCGTTGTCGAAAGTCACCTGGGGGGTGGGAGCCGTCGAGCTCTCTGCGCCGCCGCCGAAATTCCAGTCATAGGAGACTGAGCTCCCGTTCTGACCCGTGACCGTGGCACTGAAAGTCACGGTCCCTCCGGCTGGCACGGCTGTCCGCGAGGCCGACACGGTCACCGTCAGTATCGGTCCTTCGAATACCTCGATCGCGATCGGCACAGGCTGATCGTTCTGCGTCCCCTGTACCTCGTCGAGGAAGTCGTAGTCGGTCTGGCCCTGACCGCCGCCGCGCCACGGGCGGTCGTACTGATTCAACGATCCGAGCGCCTCCACGACCGGAGCCTCTTGCGGATCGTTGAAGTCGGTCGAGCCCTGCGGGGCGAGGTCCGCGGGCGTGAGCATAGAATCCGACCCCGCCTCCGGAGCTCCCTGTCCATCAATCACCGTTATCCCGTGCACAGCTGAAACCGGAACCGGAGTTGTCAGGCAGCCGAGGACCGTCGATAGCGCCCACGTACTGCTCGGGGACAGCTGCACGTCGACGAAGCCGTTGCGACCGAACTCGTTCATATCGGTCCCTGAATACTGCGTGCACTGAGGGTTCGACTGGAGCTGGGCGAGCGAGACGGAGTCGTTCTGGGTGGTCCCGCTCGGCGAATACACCGCTGCGGACACGACTTCGTCCGAGCCCGGATCGGCCGTGGCTACCCCGGCCGAGTATCCCAACCCCACGAGCACGCAGACGAGCGTCAACGCGAACCGCCGCCCCGGGATGAGCCCGGGGCGGCGGCCGGCCGGCCGTCGATGTTCGTCCGAGCGGGTGCGCCGGCACGTCACGGATCTAGCGAACGGCGACGGTTCTCAAACCCGAGAAGCTCGGCGCCTCACCCGGCCGGACGTACTCGAGCTGCAGCACCCAGCGCGTGCCGCTCTCGACCTTGGCGCGGAACGTGACCTTGTCCTTGCCGGCGCCGAGCTTCGCCGCCCCGAAAACGGAGAACCGTGCCGGAGCGCCGGGGGCCGTGTTGAGGCGGAGCAGTTCGACCTTCGCCCCGGACTCTCCGGCGGGTGCCATGGCCCCGGACAGGGTGAACCGGCCCTTGCCGGCCTTCGCCGAGGTCAGGCGGACGCTCGAGGCGGGCTTCGGGCCGATCGCGACCTTGATCGTTCGCGAAGTCGCGGCCACCACTCCCTGCTTCGGATCTTGGAACTTGACCTTCACGTTCCAGCTGCCGGCACCGAGCGGCACCGAGATCGCGAAGTTGCCCTGACTCGTGGCCAGTCGCTCGGTCGCGACCTTCTTGAATGCGCCCTTCTTACCGACGCCGCGCGCGAACACGGTCACCGTGCCCTTGGCGTGTCCGTTGCCGGGAGCGACCGTCCCGAGCACGAGTGCCTTGCCGCCCTGCGACTGAACCCTGAGGTTCGATGTCGCGCCGTGCACCTTGACGGTCACGGGCGACGTCGCCGCGGGTGACAGGATGTCACCGTAGGCCGGGCTGAGCGTTGCGTTCTCGATCATCGAGATCTGACCGGTCGACACCTCGTACTGCCCGGTCGAGGTCGGCGTGAACTTGATGCTGTACCCGCCGTTCGAGTTCGACTTGCCGCTGGCCACGGTCAGCGGCACACCGCCGACCACCTCGTCGATGTTGACTCTCTTCCCTGCCAACGCCGGGTAGCCCGGCTCGGCGTTGACCAGCGTTCCCTTCAGCGTGACCGGCTTGCCGGCGTGGTAGTTCTTCGGGAGCCCAGAAGACACCCTCAGGTTCGGGGACGCCGTTGCCACGAACGGCGGACCCGCCGGGTCGGAGTTCGGAAGGTAGGTCTTCAACTGAGACTGGAACGCCTGCGAGGTGAGCATGCCGACGAAGGACTGAGCGGCGGCCAGGTTCACCGTCTCGCCGGGCTTCGACGGGTTGATGATGTAGACGTGGAAGTAATTGACCAGCGCGTTGACGCCGCCCGGCGCCGATGCGCTCTGCGGCCCGCGGGTGACGATCTTCAGGTTCGGGATCGTGCCGGCGGGATCGGTTCCGGACGCGAGGTAGTCGTACGTGCCGCGGTCCGTGAGGACGTAGCAGGTGCTGGCCTTGTTCCCCTGGGTGCACGCGTTCGCGGCGATAACGTTTGCGCCCTGAGAGGCGCCCGCGTTGATGAAGTACCAGCTGGGGGCATCAGTGATGTTGACCGTTCCACTGTCCGGGCACGGGGCGCCATTGGATGGGACGGCGGTCGAATTGACCGGCGACATGCCGCCGCCGTCCGCCGCATTCACGGTGCATAGCGTGAGGCTCGCGGGCCGCAGGCCCGAGCTGTTGACGAGCCCCCAGATCTGATGCTCCTCGACGGTCGTGCCGGAAGCGGTCGTCGTGCCGCCGCGCGTGTAGAACGTCGCTTGGTTATTTGCCCCGGCGGTCGCGACGTCCGCGAACGCCCGTGCGATGTTGTTGGCCGCGTTGGATGCGACGCCGGCGGGATCGGCCGTCTGCCCCGCGAGCACGAAGTCGTTGGTGAAGATCGCATTGCCGTACTGGTTCTTGTACGAGAACCCACCCGCGACGAACTGATTCTCGAGCGACGCGGCGTGCACGATCAGCGCGCTCGGGCCTCCGGTGCCGTTCTCGGCGCTCTGGATTGCCACGCCGGTGGCGGAGCCCACGTACTTGAACGTGTACTGCGGGAAGGCCTTGTTGAACATCGGCTGGATCACGTTCGGGATCAGGCCCGAGTCGCTGACGTCGCTCGTACCGACGACCGTGAGCGTCGAGGAGGTGTCGGCATTGGCGAAAGCGGGAGCGACGAGCACGGCGACGGCGGTCAGGAGTCCGACCAGGGGGACGGCGACGAGCCGGCGCCTGGCGCCGGGCTGGCCATCAAACGCACCCGGCCGTGCGCGATGACAGAGGAAGGGAGAGGGTTTGCGCATTGCGCCAATATATAGGCAATGCATATGCAGAAGGTTCAGATCGCGCGTCTGCGCTAGACGGCGCCCGCTACGCTGTCGCGTCGTGTCCGCCCCACGGCAAGCTTGGCTTTACGGCGTGCTGGTCGTGGCTCTCCTGGTCGGGGGATGCGGAGGTAGCAGCTACACGAAGGGCGATTTCGTCGCCCGCGCCGACGCCATCTGCACAGGCACGCTGCGCCAGGCTCGCGCGCTCGCACCGCCCGCGTCGACCTCGCAGCCGGGCGGGGCGCTGGCTGCATACCTCGGGCAGTTGGTGCCACTCATCCGGTCCGAGGCTGACCAGCTGCGCGCGCTGAAGCGCCCGCCCGGCAGCGCCCACGACACCGCGACGCTGACGTCGTACTACAGCGCGCTGGCGCAGATCGTCGCGAACTACCGGCAACTCGAGGCCGCCGCGAAGCGCGGAGACACGCAAACGGTGACCGACGTCGAGGCGACACTCCGGGGCAGTCCGATCGCCGCCCTGGCCGCGAGTTATGGGCTGCGAACGTGCGGCACGCCTGGCGCGACGAAGGTCTGATCCGGAAGCCCCCGCCGCCGGACCGCGCCCGCTACCGTCTGCATTCAGATGCCCGACGATCTCTCGCTCGGTGAAGCCGCCGCCGCGCTCGGCGTGAGCGTCGACACGCTACGGCGCTGGGACCGCAAGGGGCAGATCAGGACGACGCGCGATGGGCGCAACCGCAGGCTCGTACCCGCCACCGAGGTGCAGCGCCTGAGCACGCGCCCGACGCGGCATCGCACCGGCACCGAGCGGTCGGCGCGCAACCGGTTCGCCGGCGTGGTCCGGTCGGTCGAATGTGATGGCGTGATGGCGCTGGTCGAACTCGAGGCCGGTCCGTACCTGGTCACCGCCGCGATCACGCGCGACTCGGTGGAGGAGCTCGGGCTCGCCGCCGGCGTGAGCGCCACCGCGGTGGTCAAGGCGACGTCGGTGATGATCGAGCGAGGCGCGTCGGACTGAGCACGGCGTCCCCGACCGGGCGGGGCCCCAGTATGAGACATGAACGGGGTAGGGCGCCGCGAGGCATCGCCCACAAGGTCTCGCGATGTCCCTCCATGCGGCCGAGGAGATCCCCCGCTAGCGGCAGCCGGCGGCTCGGTCCCGTTCCGGGGTGGGCGCCCCGGGCCGTCAGATTCGCGCCCGAAGCTTGCCGACGTCGATCTCGGCGATCGCCAGCGCCCGCGGTACGCGACCGTGCTCGGCGGCGAGGACCCCCAGCAATACGTGTCGAGCGGTCAGGCGCCGGTCGCCGCGCTTGGCGGCGACGGCGAGTGCACGCTGGAGGGCGAGCTTGGACGAGGTGGCAAACCGGGGGTCGCGTCGAGCACGAGCGCCGGTGTGCGGCTCGAGTTCGCCCGCCGAGACCCCGACGGCGGCGAGGCTTCGCACCTCCTCGTGAGCGAGCGCCTCCGCGAGGCGGTCGCGGTCGAGGCCGAACTCGGGCCGCGTCGCGAGGGCGAGCAGCAGGTGCTCTGACTCCACGCTGTGCAGTCCGCCAGAGCGCGCCTCCTCGCGGGCGGCAAGCACCGCCGCCCGCGCATCCCTGGTGAACCGTTCGAACGCCATCATCGCGCTCCTCTCGCGATGCCGGCGCGTTGCAGGCGCCGCGCGTGCTTCTTGTGGACGGCCTGGCGCGTGACTCCGAGCGCCTCGGCGATGTCCGACCAGGACCAGCCGGTGACTACCGCCTGCTCGACGGCGGCGTCCTCGACGCGATCCGCAAGTCGCCTCAGCGCGCCGACCGCAGCGAGCGCATCGGCCGGCTCATCAGGGAACGTCGGATGGGCGGTGACCATGTCGGTGTCAACCTTAGTTGACCATTGCCAAGCTTGTCAACTTAGGTTGCTGATAGCGTCCAGTTCGTGCAGGCCCGGGACCCCCGTGCACGCTTTCGCGAGGGCGATCCGGACGCCGTCCGGGAGGTCTTCCGCTCCCATGGGCGGCTCGTCTACGCGGTCGCGTACAAGGTCCTGGGCGACCGGGGCCTGGCTGAGGAGGCCACCCAGCAGGCGTTCGTCAAGGCATGGCGGGCGGCTCAGAGCTTCGACGAGCAACGGGAGCTCGGGCCCTGGCTGGCGGCGATTGCGCGCCGCGTGGCAATCGACCTGTATCGCCGCGAAGCGGTTCGCGCGACGGATCCGCTCGAGTCGGCGCCGGCCGGCGATTCGGCGCTGATCTCGAGCCCGGAGTCGGCCGAGTCGATCTACGACGTTTGGGAGGTCCGGGAGGCCGTGTCCGAGCTCCCGGCGGAGGAGCAGGAGATCGTCCGTCTCCAGCACCTCGACGGATTCACCCATGTCCAGATAGCCGAGCGGCTCGGGGTCGCTGTCGGGACCGTCAAGTCGAGATCGTTCCGGGCCCACAAGCGTCTGGCGGCGATGCTCGGGCATCTGCGCGAATGAACCGAACGGGGGTCGTCTACCGTATGAGAACAAGAGAGGCACGGAAGTGAGCACGAGCGACGACGACCGGATCGCGTACCTGTCGGGTGAGCCTGTCGACTCGCTGACGCCGCAGGAACGGGCCGAGCTGGACGAGCTGCGCGGGCTGCTGGAGACGCCCGCCACGTGGGAAGAGCCGGACGCCGCGCTCGAGGACCGCATCGTGAACGCGATCGCCGAGGAGGCGCGCCGCGGTAGCCCAGTGGAGAGCGCGTCGGTGTCCGTCGGCGAGCCGAAGACCCGACGTGAGCCCTGGTATCGCCGGGTTCTCCGGCGGCCGGCGCTCGCGCTCGGCGGGCTCGCGACCGCCGCCGCCGCGATCGCCGTCGTGATCGTGCTCGCGGTCGGCAGCAGCTCGCCGGCGCCGCTGCAGTTCGCGATGATCGTCTCGGGCACGTCGCTCGCCCCGGGGGCGCACGGGTCGGCGACGCTGACCAAGATGAGCTCAGGGTGGGAGATCCAGCTTTCGGCGACCGGCCTGCCCCATCTCTCGGGTGGCCGCTACTACCAGGCGTGGCTGAAGAACGCGGCCGGGATCCTGGTCCCGGTCGGCACGTTCAACGATGCCGAGCACGTGATCCTGTGGTCCGGCGCTCCGGTGACGCAGTTCCGGGGCTTCAGCGTCACCGAGCAGCTGGCGAACGGCAACCCGGCGTCGTCGGGTCGGCGCGTCCTGGTCGGCATCGCCCACCCGGTCCACTGAAAATGGACCCGGGGGGCCAAGATCCGTCCGGGCCCCCCGGAGAGTCAGGGTTGGTTTTGGGGGCGTTCCCCTGACCCGCGGGACGAAATTCCTTCGTCCCGAGCTTTGCAACTAGCAATTCCTATCGTGTCGCCGGCCCCGAGCGCCAGAACATCCACCTAAAGACCGTACCAGCAGGGCGTTTTCTTTCATTAACTCTAGTTAAGTTAGCCAACCTTTCCCCCTCCGGCGCGTTCTCTATAGGAGAAGGGGGCAAGACGAGGGGGCATCTGATGGGGGCGAGCCTGCCGGGCTTACTTCTTTTCGGTGTCTGATTCGGTTGGGGGCGCGGCGTCCCGGATTAAGGATTTCCCGGGGCGCCGCCTGGCCGCTTGGCTCGAAGAATCGCCGGATGTCTGGACTTTCGGTCTCCGGTAGCGGAGACTGTGCTCATGGGGGTGAACGCGGCAGTCGCCGGGTTCCACGGATGGTCTGGTCGCCGGACCGTCGTGACCGAGGCCGACGAATATCTCGTAGCGCGGCTCCGCGCGGGCGACGATGCTGCGTTTGAGGCGATCTACGATCGATACGCTCGCGGCGTGCTCGCGTTTTGCGTGCACATGCTGGGAAGCCGCGAGGCGGCCGAGGACGTGCTTCAGCTGACGTTCGTATCGGCGTTCCGCGCCCTGCGAGGGAGCGATGGCGCCGTGTCGCTTCGGCCCTGGCTCTATACGATCGCGCGCAACCGCTGCCTGTCTGAGCTCCGCGCCCGCCGCGGGCTCGACGTGGACGAAGTAGCGGCCGATCGACCCTCCACCGAGGGTGTGGTCGATCAGGTCCAGCGGCGGGAGGACTTTCGCGAGATGCTGGACGACATGCAGCGGCTGCCGGCCGACCAGCGGGCCGCGCTCGTTCTGTTCGAGCTCGGAGATCACTCGCACGAAGAAATCGCCGCCGTGCTCGGGGTCCGCAGAGAGAAGATCAAGGCGCTGGTGTTCCAGGCGCGCGAGGCGCTGGTCCGCGGACGGCGGGCACGCGAGCATCCGTGCGCGGAGATCCGCGAGCGGCTGGCAACGACGCAGGGGAGGGCCCTGCCCCAGGGCGTCGCACGCGCCCACGTCGATCGCTGCCCGGGCTGTGCAGCCTTTGAGAAGGAGATCCGCCGTCAGCGCGCCGCGCTCGCGCTGATTCTGCCGGTCGTGCTGACCGGCGAGCTCAAGGCATCGGTGCTTGGCTCAGCGATGCGCGGCGTCGGCCCGGTCGCCGCGCACGGCGCGACCGCGGCGGGTGGCGTTACCGGTGCTGGTGCGGTTGCGGCGGGTGGCACGACCGCTGCGGGTGGCGTTACCGGTGCTGGGGCGGTTGCGGCGGGTGGCACGACCGCGGCCGGTGGCGTCGGTGCGGCGGGCGCAGTGGCGACGGGAGCCGGTACCGCAGGAAGCGTCGCCGCCGGCACGGGCGCCGCCTGCACCGCGGCGATCGCCGGCGCTCCGTCAGCTGTGGCTGTCGCCGGCGGCGTGACCGCGGTAGGCGCATCCGGGTTGCTCGGGAAGGTCCTCACCGCAGCCGCGATCGCCACGGCCGGCGCCGGCGTGATTCACGCTTCCCACAGCACCCCAGCGGTTCCAGAGCCGGTGGCTCCTCTGGTCGCCGAGGTGCCGTTGTCTGACCCGGCAGCGGTAGCGCTCAATGCGTTTGCGTCTGCTACCGCGATCAGCCGCACCGCCGGGGCACGGGCATCTGCGGTCGTGACGACGCCGGCTCCCGTCGTCCCGGCAACCATCACCGCCACGGAGGCACCGACGAGTCCCGCCGTTCCGTCGACCACCACCGCCACCACGGCCGCCTCGTCGACCGCGACCACCGCCACCACGGCCGCCTCGTCGAGCCCGACCGCCGCCACGACGACGACGACGACGCCCCCGGCCTCGCCAAGCACAACCACCGCCACCACCATGACGACCGGGTCCGCCGGCTTGCCGGGCACGACCGACATCGCCGCCGCGACCGCGCCCCCAGCGGACTCTGCCGCCACGGCGCCGACTCCCGCAGCCGCACCTAACACAACCGATAGCACCGAGGCACCCGCGGCGGGCTCAACGTCCGCGGCGCCCACGACTCCCGCAGCCCCCGCAACAGCGGGCGATGCCACCACAGCCGACACGGCACCCGTCGACACCGCAAGCGCGGATACCACCGATGCGGCAGCGCCGAGCTCATCGACCGACACGTCCACCACGACAGGCGTGGACGTGACACCGAGCACCGACAGCACAGCCACGGCGACATCCAGCGCGTCCGCCACGCCGGCCACGGCGGACTTAGCCACCGACGCATCCGCCCCGGTCGCGACGACCGAATAGCCCCAATCGCCGCGAACCGTCTGGCGCGGGCGCCCGTAGTCCGGTCCGAGAAAGCAAACTCGAACCGAAGGAGTAGACATGGGGATGTACCGGGGGCCATCTCGGCGCGCGCGCATCGCGCTCGCGGCGACCGTGGCTGCGCTCGCGACCGCGGGCTCCGCGGCGGCGTTTCAGGCGCTGCCGCCGGGCAGTCAGGTAAATGACGATCCCACGGCCGGGATCAACAAGGCGCTGAGCGTCAGCGGCGAGGATCCGACCAACGCAGATGTGGTGGGGGGCGCCCTGACGGCCGGCAAGCCGGCGGTGCCGTGGGCGGTCTTCCGCCAGCAGGAGGCCTCACCGGCCGCCGACCAGGTGTTTTCGCGCTCGTTCGCGAACGGCGCGTGGACGACGCGCGGCACCGGCACGGTGGGCGGCCGCTCGAGCGCGAACCCGCAGTTCTCGGGGTCGCTGAACTTCGACCAGGGCCAGGACGGCGAGGCGCCGTCGATCGACTTCGCCGGAGCCGGTCGGACCGTGCCGTGGGCGACGTGGTATGAGAACACGACCGGAACCGGCTTCGGCGAGAACAACATCTTCGCCAGCCGATTCGACAACACCGGCGACGCCAACCAGGGCAAATGGATCTTCGCTGGTCAGAGCCGTGGCAACGGCGGCAGCGGGCCGAACGTTCCGTCGCTGAACATCCACACCGACCAGGACGCCGAGAACCCGTCGGTGGCGGGGGGCTCGGCGGCCGATCCGACCAGGCCGGGTCCCTGGGTGACCTGGCAGGAGACCTCGAATTCGGGCGGCAAGGACCAGATCTTCGTAGACAAGCCCGAGGGGCCGGGAATGGCTAACTGCAACGGCGTCACCCCCGCCGGCGTGCCCGACGGGTCGGGCAACGTCCCGGCGATCGGCGGCTTCTGCTTCCAGGACGTCGGCATCGCGCGCGCGGGTCAGGGCAATCTTGATCCCAGCCTGAACGTCGACGTGAACCGCGACGGGATCGAGCCCGACATCGCGTTCACCGGGACGAACGACTCGGTGCCGTGGGTGGTGTGGTACGAGACCGGCCCGGGCGGACTCGCCGGCAACGACCTCGTGTTCGCGGCCAAGGGCGAAAGCGACGCCAGCGGGCTCGGCGGCTTTCACTGGCACGTGATCGGCAACAACGGACACGCGATCCTGAATACGGCCAACACGTGCGCGACGAGCGCGGGGGCGGAGCAGGCGTGCTCGCTGAACAGCGGTCCGACTGCCGACGCCGAGGATCCGCGCGTCGCCGCCGGCACGATGAATCCGGCCAACCCGACCGCGCCGTGGGTTACCTGGGACGAGACGGTGGGCGGCGTGAAGCAGGTGTTCGTGTCGCGGTTCGTGGCGACCCCGGCGCCCCACTTCCAGATCGTCAACGCAGGACAGCCGATCTCGACGGCGGGTGTCAACTCGACCCGCGCGGACATCACGTTCTCCGGCAACACGCCGTACGTGACGTGGCGTGAAGAGACCGCGTCCGGGACGGTCGGGTTCGTCGGCCACTTCGTCAACGCGACGAACCCGACGTTCGTGCTCGACGAGAGCGACGTCCCGCTGACGCCGACCGCCCAGGCCGACGTTCGCCAGCCGATCTCGTCGTCGTGCACCGCGAATCCGTTCAACGGCGACGGTGCGGCCTGCCAGGGCGGTGCCGTCGGGACGCCGTTCTTCCTGTTCACGAAGGGAACGAGCCCGCGTGGCCTGTTCGCCGACGCCTTCCAGCCGGGTGCACCGGTGACGGGCGCGGCCGCCAGGATCTCCACGTCGGCGGCCACGGTGAGCGGGACGGTCAACCCGGAGGGCGCGCCCGTCAGGGTCTCGTTCCAGTTCGGCACGACCACTGCCTATGGGCAAACCACGACGCCGCAGACGCTGGCGCCGGGCAACGTCGCTACGCCGTTCACGGCGCAGCTCGTCGGCCTGCCGGCGGGGACGACGATCCACTACCGCGCGGTGGCGGTAAGTGACTTCGGGACGTTCGCGGGCGCCGACCAGACGATCACCACGAGCCCGACCTCGCCGCCGCCGCCCGTCGTGGGCACGGTGACGATCGGTCACGCCAAGGTCTCGGGCAGCACTGCGACGGTCCGCGTCGCCTGTACAGGACCGGCGGGCGCGCAGTGCAAGCTGTCACTGCGGATGACCGTCGCCGAGACGCTCCGTGGTCACAGGCTGATCGCGGTGGCGGCTCAACTACGCCACAACGTGGTCGGCGTCGGGTCAGCGGCCGTGACGCTCACGGAGGGCCAGACTCAGACGGTCCGGATCTCGCTCAACCGCCAGGGCAGGAAACTGCTTGCCGCGCGCCACCTGCTCAAGGTGAAGCTGGCGGTGACCGAGGCGCTCGGGAACGGCCAGTCAACGACGGTCGGAAATCAGACCCTCACGTTCAAGAGCCATAGCCACCGGCACTGACGCCGCCGTGGATTCGGGGTCCCGCTCACACTCGGCGGCGGGACCCCGCGCCGGTCGCTACGCGTCGAGCCAGGCGCGCATCATCGCCAGCAGCTCGTCGACGTCGACGGGCTTCGCGATGTAGTCCGAGGCACCCGCCGCGAGCGCCTTCTCGCGGTCGCCCTTCATCGCCTTGGCGGTGAGCGAGATGATCGGCAGGTGCTCGAACCGCGGCATCGAGCGGATCGCCCGGGCGGTCTCGTAGCCGTCCATCTCGGGCATCATGATGTCGAGCAGCACGAGGTCGGTGTTGGTGTGCTGGTGCAGGCGCTCGATGCCCTCGCGGCCGTTCTCCGCGTACACGACCTTCATCCCGTAGCGCTCGAGCATCGACGTGAGCGCGAATACGTTGCGGATGTCGTCGTCGATCACCAGCGCCTTTCGGCCCTGGAGCGGCGCGTCGGCGGCGCGCATGCGGAGCAGCCGCAGTTTCACGCTGTAAGCGCACAATCTGTGCAGGATTGAGCGCTCAGCTCGCGGCGCTACGACGCAGTCTGGTGCCGGCGCGCTCCTCGAGCAACGCGACCGCCAGCAGCTCTCCGTCGACCGGGCCGTAGCGCGTCAGCGCCGCTCGATACGCGCGTTCGACCGTCGACGACAACTCGAACGGCACGTCGAGCTCGTCCGCCAGCGCGGCCACGGCCGCCAGCTCCTCGCAGCACCGGTCGATCCCGAACGACTCCAGATAGTCGCCATCGAGCAGCCGGTCCAGATCGCGGGACACGAAGTCGCTTGCCGCGGCGCTCCGTCCGAGTGCCGACCGCAACACGTCCAGGTCGATTTCGGCGCGGCGCGCGAGCAGGAGCGCCTCGCCCACGGCGACGGCCTGCCCGAACCACAGCAGGTTGACGAGCAGCTTGGTCGTGTACCCGGCGCCGTGATCGCCGACATGCTCGACCCGTCCCAGCAGCTCGAGTAACGCGCGATGACGCTCGACCACATCGCTCCGCCCGCCGACGAACAGCTGCAGCGTGCCGGTCGTGGCCGCGTGGACGCCGCCACCCATCGGCGCCTCGAGGCATTCGATTCCGCGCGCGTGCGCGCGCGCGACGAGCTCCATACCGGCCGCCGGCGCCGCGCTCGTCAGATCGATCCATGTGCTGTTCGGGCGGAGCGACCCGAGCGCAACCGCCATCGCATCGACCAGCTCGCCGGACCCCGGCAATACCGTGATCAGCACCGAGGCCTGGCCCACCAGGCGCTCGGGGTCGGGATCCCAGCCGGCGCCGGCGTCTCGCGCGTCCTGTTCGCGCTCGGGACGCACGTCGGCCGCGACCACCCGGAGCCCGGCGGCGGTCAGCCTGGCACACACCGGCAGCCCCATGCGCCCGATGCCGATGATCCCGACGGTCCCGGTCACGTGCCGATTACACAGCATCATCGCGGCCGCGCGCTAGCCTCAACGGCTTCCCGTGTCCGATTACGTGAGCCTGCCGACCGAGCTGCCCGCCCCCGAGGACGACGGGGCCGCCGATCACCTGCCGGGGACGCACGTACCGCACGTCGTGCTCCCTTCGACCCGCGGCGGCGAGGTTGCGCTCGATGAGCTCGGCGCCGGGAGAACCGTCTTGTACATCTATCCGATGACCGGGCAGCCCGGCGTCGATCTCCCCGAGGGCTGGAACGCGATCCCGGGCGCGCGCGGCTGCACCCCCGAGACGTGCGGGTTCCGCGACCACCACGCCGATCTGCGCGCGGCCGGCGCGGCCGCTGTCTACGGACTGTCTTCGCAGACCACCGCGTACCAGGCCGAGCTCGCCAAGCGGCTAGAGCTCCCCTTCGAGGTCTTGTCCGACACCG
>Ga0335083_10000800_pt1 | contig 45332 bp, 40 predicted proteins | sample Lox_Sample_42_FD_206716 | JGI IMG/M metagenome (GOLD analysis project Ga0335083, IMG submission 206716) | Soil microbial communities from Loxahatchee National Wildlife Refuge, Florida, United States - Lox_Sample_4.2 | ecosystem: Environmental > Terrestrial > Soil > Wetlands | place: USA...
ACTGGAACGAGGAGCGTGGTGGTTCCACGTGACGAGCGAAGCGCGGACGTACGCCGCGAGGTGACCGGAGCGTGACGGTCGCAGCCGGCGATGATCTGATCAGGTGGTGCTAGCGCTCGCCCGCGTGCTCGAGCGCGGCGTGCACGAGCTCTCGCACGTGATCGTCGGCGAGCCGGTAGTAGACGTGCTTGCCCTCGCGACGGCGCGTGACGATGCGTTCGGCGTAGAGCACGCGCAGCTGTTGCGACAGCGTCGACAGCTTCGTGCCTTCGCTCTGGGCGAGCTCGGACACGCACTGCTCGGCGTGCGCGAGCGTGTGCAGGAGCCGCAAGCGCGCGACGTCGCCAGCCGCGCGAAACAGCGCGGCCGCGCGCACGAATGCGGTATCGGCCGGGCGAGCCGGCGGCTTCGTACGACGCGCGTGAGTGTGGCGAGTCACCCCAGTATTATTTCGCGCCGGCGCGAAGCTATCGACATTCCCGGCGAAAAATATTGGTTCTAGGTCCGACCAATTCTGATAGATTGCCGCCCGCGTGTCGAGCCGGGTCTACGTCGCGTCTCTCATCATCGCCGCGGGTTGCGCGGCGGACGAGCTCGCGACGACCCGGCAGGCCGCGACCGTATGCGAGACCGGCACGACCGTGCACGGCATGGACGTGTCGTCGTACGACACCGTCACCGATTGGAACGCGGCGAAGGCCGCGGGCATCGACTTCGCGTTCGTGCGCGCGAGCGACGGCACGCAGTATCCCGATCCGGACTTCGCGAAGTACTGGGCCGGCGCGAGGTCGGCCGGCGTGATCCGCGGCGCGTACCAGTACTTTCGTCCCGACGAAGATCCGATCGCACAGGCCGATCTGCTGCTGACGGCGGCCGGCCCGTACCAGGCCGGCGATCTCCCGCCCGTGCTCGATCTCGAGGTCGCCGACGGGCTCTCGACCGATCAGGTGACGGCCGCGGCGCGCGCGTGGGTCGATCACGTGCAGGCCGCGATCGGCCGGCCGCCGATCGTGTACGCCGGACTGTACTCGTGGCCGTCGCTGACCGAGGGCGCCGACTTCACGACGTCGCCGCTGTGGATCGCGCAGTACACGACCGCGGCGTGCCCCGACATCCCGTCGCCGTGGACGCGCTGGCTGTTCTGGCAGGACTCGTCGACCGGCTCGTCGGCGGGGGTCAGCGGCACCGGCGCGCTCGACGTCGACGTGTTCTCGGGCACGCTCGACGATCTCGTCGCGTTCGCGGCGGCACCGCCAGCGTCGTGCGGCACGGTCGACGCGACCACCGGCGCGGTGATCGACAACGGCGATGCCTGTTACGAGGACGGCGGCCCGCCGGCGTACCTGCGCGACGTCACGACGGCCGGCTACGGCGGGTCGCTCGCGTGGACGCACGCGACCGACGCCGCGACCGAGTCCAACTTCGCGCAGTGGAACCTCGACTTCGCGGCCGCGGGCCCGTACCTCGTCGAGGCGTACACCGATCACGCGTACGCGACGTCGCATCAGGCCGCGTACGCGGTGCACGCGGCGAGCGGCGACACGATCGCGACGATCGATCAGGCGGCGGCCGACGGCTGGCAGACGGTGGGCACGTTCCAGTTCGGCGCCGGCGGCGATCAATGGATCCACCTCTCCGACAACACCGGCGAGCCGGCGTCGGCGAACGCGCAGCTCGTGTTCGATGCGATCCGGCTGACGCCGCTCGATCCGCCGCCGACGCCGACGCCTTCGCCTTCGCCCACGCCGGATCCCGAGCCCGATCATCATCACGGCGGTTGCTCGACGAGCGGCGGCGGCGCGGGCTGGCTCGCGTGGCTCGCGATCGTGGTCGCAGGTTGTGCGCGTACGAGACGTGCACAGCGCCGTCTTGCCCCGCGGTGACGCCGACCACAGGCGACCGCGGCTCGTGCGTGCATAGTGCGAGATCGAGGAGGCCCTATGACTCGCTTACTTTCGAGTGCGGCATGCGTGCTCGTGCTCGCGTGCTTCGCGTGCAGCAGCAAGAGCTCTCACAGCACCACCGACGGCAGCGGCAGCGGCAGCGCAGTGGCGTGTACCGGCGACGGCGACTGCGGGCCGCAGGATCCGTACTGCGACACCTCGAGCCACACGTGCGTCGAGTGCATCACCTCGACGAACTGCGGCAACAACCGCAAGTGCGACACCACGAACAACACGTGCGTGCAGTGCCTCGCCGATACCGACTGCGGCGGCATGACGCCGTACTGCTCGCCGGTGGGCGAGTGCGTCGAGTGCACGACGATGGCGAACTGCGGCGCGATGATGACGTGCAACACGAACGACTACCGGTGCGTCGCGACGTGCACCGCGAACACCGGGTGCCGCGCGCCGACGCCGGTGTGCAACACGACGATGATGTACTGCGTGCAGTGCCTGGCCTCGACCGACTGCATGGGCACGCTCGGCGGCGGCACCGTGTGCGACACCACGAACGACACCTGCGTCGAATGCCTGATGGACAGCGACTGCAAGACGGCCGAGCGTCCGAAGTGCAACACGACGAACGACTTCTGCGTGCAGTGCCTGACCAACGCGGACTGCACGGCGCCGGCGACATGTAGCCCCGAAGGCGTCTGCCGCTGACGCTAGCTCGCGACGCCGATCGCGTGGCGCACGCGATCGAGCACGCGACGCGCGATCGGTCGCGCGCGCGCGGCGCCGGCGGCGAGCAGCGCGTCGAGCTGCTCGGGCGCCGCCATCAGCACGTCGTACTTCACGCGCGCCGGCCCGAGCGCGGCCTCGAGCTGATCGTAGAGCGCGGTCTTCGCGTCGCCCCAGCCGATGCCGGCGCGCAGCTTCGCGGCGAGCGCGGCCGCGGCGTCGGCCGGCGCGATCGCGCGGTAGATCTGGAACACGGTCGACGCGTCGGGATCTTTCGGCGCTTCGGGCGGCGCCGAGTCGGTGACGATGCGCGACACGATCTTCCTGAGCTGCTTGGCGGGCGCGAACAGCGGGATCGTGTTGTCGTAGCTCTTGCTCATCTTGCGGCCGTCGAGGCCGGGCACGATCGCGGCGTTATCGTCGAGCTTCGCCGCGGGCAGCCGCAGCACCTCGGCGCCGCACACGTGGTTCACGCGCTGCGCGATGTCGCGCGCGATCTCGAGGTGCTGCACCTGATCCTTGCCGACCGGCACGAGGTCGATGTCGAACGCGAGGATGTCGGCCGCCATCAGGATCGGATACTCGTACACGCCCATGTTGATGCCGGCGTCGACGTCCTCCTCGCCGCGCTCGCGATTCGCGTCGACCGCCGCCTTGTACGCGTGCGCCTTGTTCATCCACCCCTTCGACGTGAAGCACGCGAGCACCCACGCGAGCTCGAAGATCTCGGGGATGTCGGACTGGCGGTAGAACAGCACCCGCTCGGGATCGAGGCCCATCGCGAGCCACGTCGCGGCGACCTCGCGCGTGAGGTGCGCGAGCCGCGCCGCGTCCTGCACGGACGTCAACGCGTGGTAGTCGGCGATGAAGTACATCGCCTCGAGCCCTTCGTCGGCGAGGCGCAGCGCGGGCCGGATCGCGCCGAGCAGGTTGCCGACGTGCGGGCTGCCGGTCGGCTTGATCCCGGTGAGCACGCGCTTCATCGCGCGAACGTACTACGGGCAGCCCCAGCGCGCCGCCACCGCGGCCGCGTCATCCGCGGTCGGCACCGTGCCGAGGTTACCGGGGTTCATCACGGACGAGCGCGTCGACGCCGAGACGTGGACGAGGCCGAGCGCGTGGCCGAGCTCGTGAGCGATCACGACCTCGCGCTGGTGCGGGTCGGACAGGTCGGAGCTGATGTAGACGATGTCGCCGTCGTACAGGCCGTACGAGCCGGGGCCCGACGGCAAGAACTCGATCGGCAGCACCGGCGTTGCAGCGCCGACGACGGGCGCGGTCACGCCGACCGCGTTCCACGCCGCGATCGCGTCCTGCACGCTCGCGAGCTGCGCCATGGTCAGCGCCGACGTGTCGAGCGCGACCGGCTCGCACGCGTCGTAGACCGTGACGTCCGCCGTGTCGATCGAGCTACTGCTCGTACACGCCGCGACGAGGATCGCGAGACACACCCGGTGCATCCCGCGACGTTAACCGCACGCCGCGGTGCCCCGCAATCATCACAATTCGTAGCCGATGGTGCCCGTGATTTCCCAGGTGAACATCTCGGCGTACTTGCCGTCGAGCTCTCGCAAGAAGTCCGCCTGCGTGGTCGCCCGGAACGTGCCGCGCACGTCCGCGGTGATCCCGAGCACGCTGCGCCACGACAGGCCGAGGCCCATCGGGAACTCGGCGTACTCGGCGGAGCGCTGGATCCCGGTGTCGGCGGTCGTGAAGATCGTGTTGTGGACCGCGACGCGCTGCCAGCCGGCGCCGCCGAACACGTACGGCGTGAAGTAGTAGTGCGGCAGGAGGTTCCAGCGCAGCGCGGCCTCGGCGGTCTCCCCGATCAAGGTGCCGTTGTCGGCGCCGAGCGCCGTGATCGGCGCGGCCATGCCCATGTAGCCGAGCTCGAGCCCGAGCGGGATGTGCGTGCCCATCGTGACGCGCGCCTCCCACGTGCCCGCGACGGTCGAGGACAGCGTCTCTCGCATCGCGTGATCGGTGAAGCCCGCGACGCCGCCGCCGATGCTGACGTCGACGCCGATCCCGGTCAGCATCGTCGGGTCGTACCAGGCCCAGCTGTACGGATCCTCGGGCGGCCCTTGATAGGTGTCGTAGTCGTCGTAGTAGCCGTCGCCGCGCGCGTTCGCGCTCGCCAGCGCGAGCGCCCCGGTCGCTACGAGAAACGCTGTCGCCGTGCGCTGCATGCGGAGTCCTCCTGCGAGGACGACCAGCAGCCGGCGTGCCACTGCTGCTACAGCGTCTTCAGATATTCGATGACGGCGCCGCGATCCGCGGACGACAGGCCGTCGCCGAACGTGTGGCCGTGGTTGCCGTAGCCGGGCAGCGTCGTGTCGTAGATCTTCACGCGCGCGAGCATCGTCGGCTCGTCGGCCTGGCCGTGCGTGATCGCGGTGTAGTTCCAGCCGACGTTCGTCGTGTCGAAGTCGGTCGAGTCGTACGACGTGCGCACCCAGTACTTCGGGCGCTTCGTCGAGTCGAGCACGGCCTCGAGCGTCGGCACCGAGCCGTTGTGGAAGTACGGCGCGGTCGCCCAGATGCCGTCGAGCGGCGGCGCGATGTAGCCCTCCTGCGGATCGAGCGCGGACACCTGGCCCCAGAACGACGACGCGAACCAGTCGACGAACGGTGTCGCGAACTCCGATGCGCCGTGCGCGAGCAGCGGATCGGTGCCGATCACCGACAGCGGCACGAGCGCGTTCGGGTAATCGTCGCCGACGCCGTGGCAGCGCGCGCAGGTCTCGACGAACACCTGCTGGCCGCGCGCCGCGAGACCCTGATCGACCGCGAACGGCCACGGCGGCGGCGTCAGCTGCTCGATCCACGCGCGCACGTCGACGAACGCGGCGTCGATCGTCGATGCTTCGGCGACCGAGTCGGTGCACAACAGCGACGCGGCCATCATGATGCGCGCGTGATCGCCGCGGCCGGCGGTCGTGTAGAACATCGCGTTCTTCTTCGCCATGCGCCACCACGGCGGCACGTCGACCGGCACGGCCTGCGCCGGCGGCGTCGCGATCAGCGGCGTGTCGGACCACGCGAGCGTCGCCGGGTCGCGGTGCGCCATCAGCACCGCGGTGAGGTTGTCGGCCGGGTTGACGCCGATCGTCGCCATCTGGGTGAAGCCGGCGATCGTGTGGATGCGATCGGAGAACCGCGCGAACTCGGCCTGCTCGGTCGGATCGGTGACGAGCTGGCCGGCCTCGTCGACTAGCGTCGTCGGATCGGTCGTGAAGTCGGCGTCGGCGGCGCCGAGGCCGACGACGAGCTGGCCGTTCGCGCGGCCGGCGTGACACGTCAGGCAGTTCGCGGACACGACCGGTACGCCCTCGGCCGACACCGCGGGCGAGAAGTCGTACGGCAGTCCGGCCGCGTCGCCGGTGCGTCCCGGGATCGAGTCGGCCGGATCGGCCGGGCCGTAGACCATGTCGTAGACGTCGCGCGGCACGCCGCACGTGATGTAGCCGCCGTTGACGAGGTAGTCGTAGCCCTTCGCGGGATCGCCGGGGCGCTGCGGCGCAGCGGGAACGTCGATGTTCGGCGCCGCCGGGTCACTGCCGCAGCCGACCGCGAGCGCGAGCGCGAATCCGATCGTTGCCATCCGGCGCACGCGCGCACGCTACACCATTCACGGCCCGGCTTCGACCTGCGCCAGCGTGACCGGCTTCACGGCGAGGCGACCGGCGAGCTTGCCGGCGTACTCGGCGATCGCCTGGACGCTGTCGCGCTGGCCGTCGAGCATGCGGGCGAGCGCACGCTGGCCGCGCGCCGCGCGCTCGAACGCGTCGCGCGAGCTGCCGGCCGTTGCCGCGGCGGCGCGCCCGTCGAACGCGGCGAGCGCGTCGGCGCGCAAAAGCGCGAGCGCGCGTGCGAGCGTGGCGTGACTCTCGGCGTCGCCGTCGTCGGGCGCGTAGAGCCGCAGCCCGGTCGCGGCACCGATGTAGGCCGCGCCGAGCTTGCCGAACAGCTTCGGTTCGTCGGCAGGCGGCGCGAGATCCTCGATCACGAGCACGGGCGTCGCGGTGCGGGGGAAGTCGGCGGAGTACAGCGCGAACACGAGCGCGCCGTCGGCGCGCATGCGCACCGATGCGGGAAGCGAGCCGACCGCGAAGAACGGCGCGCCCGGTGCGGCGCGCACGGCGTCGGCCAACCGTGTACGCGCCGCGGTATCGGGCTCCGACACCGGATCCGGGCGCGGCGCGCGCTTGAGCGTGGCCATCAGATCGCGCACCTGATCGATCGCGACGACGACGTTGAGCGCACTCGCGCCGGTGAAGCGTGCGTGAAAAATGCCGACGAGCTCGGGCTCGCCGGTCTGGCACGAGATCGCGAGCACCGGCGAGCCGCTGCCGCCGGACGTCAGCAGCGCGTCGACGACGAAGTCGTCGTGGTTCCAGTCGCCCTGGTCGTCGTGCGCGTACGCCGAGATCACCTTGCCGACGTTGGTCGCGCGAAACTCGCCGAGCGGAAAGCCCTTGACCTCGACCGCGTCGCGGGCGACGAGCGCCGCGCTCTTGCCGACTCGCCACGGCAAGACGCCGAGCGGGGCGTGGGCGCGCAGGATCGCGACGTCGAGCGCCGGGTCGGCGACGACGCGCGCGAGCGGGACGTCGTCGGGCGCGTAATCGTCGTGATCGTCGTCGACGATCGCGAGCGCATCCGCGATGCGCTTGCACCCGGCCGGAACTCCATCGACGGGATGGTCGGCATCGGTGACGGCGGGCCACTCGGCGACGTGCTCGTTCGTGACGAGCAGCGTGTCGTTGCCGTCTCGCCGGTAGCCGAACGCGGTGCCGTACGCGAGCGCCGCGATCGGCCGCTTGTGGAGCTCACCGTCACTGCCATACGACACGCACTCGTAGGTCGCACTCGTGCGCACCGCGAACGCGTAGGTCGCCGCCTGCTGCTCGATCTCGTGTGCGCGCGGTGACATCGCCGACATGTCTTCGGCATACGCGCCGTTACAGTACGGCACGTCCGCACTCGCCACCCCGGCCCAACATGCCACGCACGCGATGCCGATGATTTCGACTCGCATACCAGTGACGACGTGCGCGTGAACGCCGTGTTCACGCGCGCGTCATTTCGGGTCATGAAACCCATCACGTTCGCGATCCCTGCACTGATCTGCGCCTGCGTCACGACCGGTACTTACAACAAGAAGGTGGCGGAGCTGACCAAGCTGCATGATCAGGATGTCGCGGCCGCGAACGAACGGGAGCGCGCGCAGAACGCCCGGATCGCGGAGCTGGAGAAGGGTTCGATCGATCTGCAGACCAAGCTGATCGACGCGCAGGCCGCGCTCGACAAGGCGAGCTCCGAGCGTACGGCGCTCCAGAAGAAGCTCGACGACGGTACGCAGCTGGTGACGACGATGAAGGAGCGGCTCGAGAAGCTCGGTCAGAACGTCGACGGCCTGGTCAAGGAGCGCTCGCAGCTCGCGCAGGCGATGGCCGACACCAACGCGCGGCTGGAGGAGCTGCGCAAGCAGAAGGCCGCGGCCGACGCGCGCGCCGCGCAGTACCGCGCGGTCGTCGCGCGGCTGCGCTCGATGATCGACTCGCACCAGCTGCAGGTCGCGATCCGCGGCGGTCGCATGATCATCGCGCTGCCCAACGACGTGCTGTTCGAGTCCGGCCGCACCGACGTCAAATCCGACGGCAAGGCCGCGCTCGCGAAGGTCGCGCTCGCGCTCGCGCCGATCACCGACCGGTCGTTCCTGGTCGCCGGCCACACCGACAACGTGCCGATCAAGACCGAGCTGTTCCCGTCGAACTGGGAGCTGTCGACCCGGCGCGCGGTCGAGGTCGTTCATTACCTGGTCTCGCAGGGCATGAACCCCAAGCTGCTCGCGGCCGCCGGCTATGGCGAGTTCGATCCGGTCGCGCCGAACGACACGGTCGAGCATCGTGCGCAGAACCGCCGCATCGAGATCGTGCTGCAGCCGAACCTGAGCGATCTGCCGCCGCTCGACGACGCCGTCGCCAAATGATTCAGTGCTCGGCGAACGCCTGCTCGGTGCGCTTGCCGGCTTCCTGCGACTTGACCAGCGCGGCGCGCAGCAGCACGGGCGCGATCAGCTGGTTGATCGCGACCACGCTGAGCAAGAGCACGCCGGCGGCCGTCCCGAAGCTCGGGAAGGCCTTGCGGATCACGGCGACCAGCGCGAGCGAAAGGCCGGCCTGCGGCAGGAGGCCGGTCCAGCCGTACTTCGCGATCGCCGGGTCGGCGTAGGTGCGAGCGCACGCGCTGCGGCAGCCGAAATAGAACACCGCGGCGCGGCTGCCGGCGAGCACCGCGACCGGGATGATCGCGTGCCACAGCTTGCCGAGATCGAGGTTGCTGCCGGCGAGCGCGAAGAACACGAGGAACACCGGCAGCTCGGCGGCCTCGAACCCGCGCAGCAGCTTGCCGCCATCGACGCGCGAGAAGTTCTCGAGCCACACGCCGGCCGCGAGCATCACGACCAGCGGATCGAGGTGCACGCGGCTGCCGATCTCGGCGACCACCACGCACACGAGCAGCGCGAACAGCGGCGCGCCGGTCGCGACGTAGCGGATGAACGACGCGATGATGATGCCGACGATCACGCCGAACCCCATCGAGCCGAACAGCTCCCAGCCGACCGACATCGCGGTCTCGGACAGCGACACCCCGCCCCCCATCACCGCGCCGGCGATCGCCGCGACCACCGAGTACACGACGACCACGACGAGATCGGCGACGACGACGGTCGCGAGCACGATCCGGCTGAGCGGCCCGTCGGCTCGGGTCTCCGATAGCAGCGCCATCACGACGGCGGGCGATTGCGCCGACAGCGCGACGCCGATCAGGCCGCACACCGCGAGGCTTTGCAGAAGCGTCAGGTTATCGAACACCGGCAGGAGCGGGTGCAGGACGAACAGCACCGCGGCGAGCGCGAACATCGCGGCGATCACGCCGTACACGGTGATCGCCCGCAGCGTCCCCATCACCGGCCGCACGCGCTTCAAGTTGAGCTCGCCGCCCGCGGTCAGGCCGAGGATGCAGGTCGCGACGTCGTTCACGATCTTGAGCGAGTCGGTCATGTCGTCGGTGACGAGCCCGAACACCGGCCCCGACAGCACGCCGACCAGCAGGTAGCCGGTCAGCTTCGGCAAGCCGAAGCGGCTGATCACGCGCGCGCCGAGAAACGCCGCGAGCAGGAGGTAGCCGAACGCGAGCTCGGTGCCGGCGCCGGTCATCGCGTGCGCGAACGTGCCGACGGCATGCATCATGCCAGCGACCGCGAGCAAGAGAATGAGCTCGACCATCGGGATCTGTATATAACTTGGTGGTCAAAGTGTTGCGAGCCTGCCGCGCGCCGTTCACCGCGCCGTCACCGCGGCCGGACGACAATGCGGCGTGGTCGCCAAGCCCGGCACCGCGTTCGCGCTCGCGAAGCTGTCGGCGTCGTATCTGCTGCGCCGCCCGCTCGCCACGCTCGCCGGCACGCCGCGCGCGCTCGTGCCCGCGATGCTGCCGGCGTGTGCCATCTGGTCGGCCGCGCTCGCCGCGACGGGCGCCGCCGCCGCGCTCCAGGTCGGCGTGCGCGTGCGCCGCGCACCGATCTTGCGCCCGTTCCCCGCGCTGCTCGCGTCGGGCGGCGAGCTCGCCGAGGCGTGCTCGCTCGTGTCCGACACGCACGTCGTCACGCCCGACGCCGTCCCGGTCGAGCTCGTGCACGAGCCGCACCAGTGGCCAGCCGGCGCGCCGCCGACCGGGCGCGAGCTGGCGGCGCGCCTTGCCGACGTGCTGCGCGAGATCCAGCGCCGCGCGCCGAGCACCGTCGTGTGGTGCGGCGACGAGGTCGACAGCGGCGATCCGCGCGAGTGGCAGGCCTGGCGCGAGATCGCCGAGCTCGTGCCCGGGCTCGCCCACCGCTTCGTGCCCGGCAACCACGACATCTGCTTCAACCCGCCGCTCGCCGAGGATCACACGCTCGCGCGCCGCGCCGTGCGCGAGCGCGCGTATCAAGAGGTGGCCGGCGCGCTCGGCGACTTCCCGTGCGTCGACACGATCGTCACCGAGGCCGGTCCGGCCACGCTCGTGCTCCTCGATTCGTGCCTGCACCGCTCGCGCCACGTGCTGTCCAACGCGATCGGTCGATTCGGCGCGGCGCAGCTGTACGAGCTCGCGCGCGTGCTCGAGCGCGTGCGCGGCCCGGTGCTCGCGGTCGCGCATCATCACGTGTGGCGCGACCGCCGCTTCCTCGAGCCGCAGGCCTGGTACGAGACCGCGGTCGATGCCGACGAGCTGGTCGCGATCCTCGGCGCTTACCGGCGGAGAGATCCCGGCAACCACGTGCTGGTCTGCCACGGCCACCGCCACATCCTCGCGGCCGGGCTGGTCGGCGAGCCCGGCGCCGAGATCGCGGTGTTCGGGATGCCGTCGACCACGCTCGGCGACAAGTCCAGCGGCGGAATCCTGGACGGCCTGCCGCGTTACGCGGTGGCCGGGCTGCGACCGGACGGCAGCTGGGGGGTCTCCGTGCGTGTCGTGATCCCGTCACGGGACGCGAGCACCGCTGTCATAGGGGCGTCCTAGCCTATGCACGAGATGCGCAGCGCCGTCGTGGACCTCGGATCCAGCACGTTCCACGCGCTCGTGGCCGACGTCGACGAGCTCGGAATCCGGAACGCGATTCTCGATCGCAAGCTCACCGTGGGCATCGGCGAGGACGCGCTGGCGCTCGGCCGGCTGCCCGCTCCCGCGGCGGAGCGCGCGCTCGACGCGCTCGGCGAATTGCTCGCGCGCACCAGCGCGCGCACGCCCGGCGCCCGCGTGCTCGCGACCGGCGTGTTCCGCGACGCGGCGAACGGCCGCGAGCTGCTCGCGAGCGCGAGCGAGCGCCACGGCGTCGCGATCGAGCTGCTCGAGCCAGCCGACGAGGTGCGGTTGCCGTGGCGCGCGGTGTCGGCCGAGCTCGCCGGCTCGCACGGCCGGCTCGCGGTGATCGAGGTCGGCAGCTGGTCGCTCGGCTGCGGCGCCGGCAACCGCGAGCTCGAGCTCGCACGCTCCTCGCCGCTCGGCGTCCTGCGTCTGCGCGGGCTCTCGCCGGAGGCCGTGCGCGCGCGCATCGCGACCGAGGCCAGCGACACGCTCGCCGAGCTCGGCTCGCGCCGGCCGGAGACCGTCGCGGTCACCGCCGGTACGGCTCGCACGTTGCTCGGCCTCGCTCGCCGGCTGCGCCTGACCGGCGACGTCCAGCGCCACCTCGCGCGCCGTACGTTCAGCGAGCTCGCGCGCGTGCTGGCGCCGATGTCGGGCAAGGCGCTCGCCGAGCTCGGCGTCTCGCCCGCGCGCGCCAACACGATCGCGTGCGGCGCGGCTGCGCTCGACACCGTGCTCGAGCTGCTCGGCTGCACCGTCGTCTACGTCGCGCGCTCGGGCATGCGCGAGGGCGCGCTCATCGAGTCCGCGCGCGCCGCCGCGTACGGCCTCGTCGCCTAGCCGGCGGCTTTCGTGCTACGCCGCTGGCGTGAACGGCGACGTCGCGACCCGGCTCGGCACGCGCTTCGAGGTGCGCGCGATCCAGGTCGGCGAGCGCGTCGACGTCAAGGGCCTCGAGCCGCGGCTCACGCCCGACCAGCCCGTCATCATCGAGGTCGCTTCGGCGGGGTACGCGGTGCTGATCCGCGCCGGCGCGATCGTGCTGTTCGGCGTCGACCAGCTCCAGCAGGAGCGCGTGATCGCCGACCTGGGGCCGCGCATCATCGACAAGAGCCGGAAGATGGAGAGCGAGCGCGCGATCGTGCGGGTCGGCGACGGCGACGGTGTCGAGCCCGATGCGATCGTCGTGCGCGAGCTGACCCTCGACCGCTTGCAGGTCATCGCCGAGATCCTCGGCAAGAGCGTCATCCTCGGCCGCTACGAGCTCGAGATCCACGAGGCGTTCCAGGCGATCGAGCCGCTCGCGCGCATGATGAAGAGCACGCCGACCCGGCTGCCGTGGCGCCAGCGCGACCTCGTGCGCAACATCGGCCAGGCGATGGATGCCGAGCAGGCGCTGGTCGGCCGCGCCGAGGTGCTCGAGAAGCCCGATCTGCTGTGGGACAAGCCCGAGCTCGATCGCATGTACACGCGCCTCGAAGACGAGTACGAGCTGCGCGAACGCCATCTCGCGCTCGACACCAAGCTCGCGGTCGTGTCGCGCGCGGCGCAGACGATGCTCGACCTGCACCAGACCAAGCGGTCGCTCAACGTCGAGTACTACATCGTCGCCTTGATCGTCTTCGAGATCGCGCTCGCGCTCGTGCAATTGCTCAAGTAGCCGGGGGGTTCCGCGCAGTTGTCAGCGATGGATCGATTGGCCAGGCTCGCGCGTTCAAGGTAACACTTCATCGATTGATGAAGTCTGGAACGAGCAAAAACCAGGAGATTTCTGATGAGCGAGCAGCATCCGATCCATGACGAGCACGAGCACGAGCACGGTGAGGGTTGCGGTCACGTGGCCGTCCAGCACGGCGATCACGTCGACTACCTTCACGACGGTCACCTTCACGCGCTGCACCGCGGCCACGTCGACGAGTGCTCGATCGCGGTCGACAACAAGAACCCGGCGCGCTGCACGCCGAGCCACGCGTGCACGGGCCACGAGGCCGGTCACAGGCACGGCGCCGGCTGCGGCCACCAGGCGGTGCCGCACGGCGATCACACCGACTACCTCGTCGGCAACCACTTGCACCACGCGCACGGCGATCACTGCGACGACCACGGCCCGCTGGCAGCCGCCTAGACCGTTTTCGCCCGGAAATGATTGCGCCCGGCGATGGGATTGCCGCGCAGCGCGAGGCACGAGCGGCGAAGCGCTACTGGACGTAACGCGAGTCCCGAGCAACGAAGCGATGCGCGGTAGGACCGAGCCCGGCGCGATCAGATCCGGGCGAAACCGGTCTGGCCTCAGAATACGTACGGATACGTAAAGCTGCCGCCGACTCTCGTCTGCGCGAAATGTGCCTTGCGCGCGGCCGCGGCGATGCACGTGCCGAGCGCTTCGTCGGGCGCTTCGCGCACGGTGACGTCCGAGACCGCGCCATCGGGCGCGACCTCGACGTGGATCTTCACCGTGCCCTTCACCCCGGCGCGATCGCCGCACTGCGAGACCAGCGGCTTCACCTCGGCGAGCGCGGTGAGGACCATCCCGCGATCGATCGCTTCGGGCGGGCCGTCGCTCGAGCCGCGCGGCGGCGGCGCGGCTGGCTTGTACGGCGCGCAGCACTCCCGCTCGTAGTGCGAGAGCACGCAGGAGACTTGATCGCAGCCGTCGGCGAGCGGCGGCTGTGCGGGGGCTTCCGGCTGTGGCTGCGGCTGGGTCGCGTGGGGGCGAACGGCCGGCGGCGGCTGCTGCTGCGGCGACGGCGGCTGCTGCTGGTGCGGCGGCGGCGACGGCGGCGGCGACGGCTGCAGCGACGGCTCCGGCTGCGGCGACGGCTGCAGCTGCGGCCGCGACGGCTGCGAGGCGATCGTTTCACCATGGCCGCTTCGGTGAAACACGACGATCACGGCCGCGGCCACGCTCGCACACATCGCCACGACCGCGAGCATCACGAGCCACACGCTGATCGGCCTGCGATCGCGGCGTAGATCGCTCGCCGCGTCGTACGTGAACGATGGCAGATCGCCGATCGTCGCGATCGAACCCGTCGTCACCGCGGCCGATGCGACCTTGATCGCCGGCGGCTTCGCAGCGGGCGGCTTCACGATCGACGGCAGCATCGGCGGGCGCGGCGGAAGCGGCGGCGGTTTCGTGCGATGCGGATCGCGCGGCCGCGGCGCGCGCGCGAGCAGCGCCGCGAACGTGGCGCCCGGCGTGCGGGCGTCGAGCTGGGGGATCACGACCGCCTCGAGCACGGCCTCGACGAGCTCGACCGAGCCGGGCAGCACGATCACGACCGCGTGCCCGCACACCGCGGCGGCCGCGCGGTTGAGCAGCGCGGGCACGCCGAGCCGCTGGAACGAGATCGCGCGCACGAGCTCGCCGAAGCCGGGTAGCCGGCGCGTCGCGAGCTCGCCCAGCACTTCGAGCGTCGGATCGACCGCGCCGAGGTCGCTGCCGCCGGTGACGATGACGACGTCGACCGAGTCGTCGCGGACCCAGCGCGCGAGCCGGGGTTTGATCTCGGCTTCGGAGTCGGCGGCGAGCTCGCGATCGACGATGCGATGACCTGCCGCGACGAGCGCCGCGATCACGTGCGTGCCCGCGTCGTCGCGAGCGAGCGACAGCACCGCACATCGAAACGGGTCGGGCTCCATCGCTTCACCAGCATGGGCGCATCGGGCCCCTGTTGCCAGGATGATCATCGGGTAGCGATCGGGTTGCCGGGACATCAGCCGACCCGTCGAGTCAGTGGCGTGCGCGCACGTTGCATCCACTCGCGCGAGCACCGGAACGCCTCGCCGGCCGCCGCGATCACCTGCGCGTGGCCGAGCGCGTCGCTCGCGACGCGCTCGATCGCTTCCCCGAGCTCCAGCCAGCGCGAGCCGATGCTCGTCTCGTACGCCGACAGGTACGTCGTCGCGGGCTCGAGGTGCGGCATCAACGCGAGCACGTGCTCGCGCAAGCGATGATGGATGGCCGTCGCGCGCTCGACGACGTACATCCAGCCGAGCGCCTCGGCCACGCTCGAGAACGGAACGATCGGAAACGCCGGCAGCCTCGCGATCTGCGAGGGATGGAGGTCGAGCGCGAGCAGATCCTGAGCGATCAAGCCCGCGCGCATCCGCCGGCGCAGCCCGATGCGCGCCGCCAGGCCGGGCGTGTACGCGAGCGCGGCTTCGATCGGCCCTTCGAGGCCGTAGATGCGCGCGAGCTGCGCCGCGTACTCGGCCTCGCCGATCTCGCCGAACAGATCGTTCCAGACGGCGTCGGCGGCCCCGTGATGGGCCTTGGTCGCGACGTCGAGCCGGATCAGCGTGCGCGAGGTCCGCACGCCGCGGGCATCTGCAATCCTCGTGCTGCGCTCCGGAAACCGCCGACCGTGACCTTGCGCGCGCCAAGCGTGCGGCTGCGCCCACCGTGCGCCGAATGCACGTGCCGGCGTGACGCGCACGACGTGTCGACGCAGCGCGCTCCACGGGCTGCAACCCCCACGGGGCACGACGGGTACGAGGGGACCGGCTCGTGCACGTCGCTTCGGCCGATGCCCCGGCCCCGGCTCGGCGAGCGGATCCGCACGCAACGCGCCGCGATCCTCGACGATTGGGCGGCCGCGGTGCGGGCTCTCCCGACGACGATCGCCGCGCCGCGGCCGGCACTGGCCGACCGGGCGCCGCCGTTGCTGGCATGGATCGCGGATGCGGCCGATCGCGGCGAGCCGGCGCCATCTCGGCTCGAGCTGCTCGACGATCGGTTCGAGCTCGCCGAGGTCGTCGACGAGCTCGCCGAGCTGCGCGATGCGATCGAGCGCACCTGCTGCGATTCGGCGAGCGACGTCGACGACGTGCGCGCGATGCACCGCGCGATCGATCGCGGGATCGCGTGCGCGATCGATCGCTACCTGACCTCGCGCGGCCATCCGCTCGAAGCGCTCGACGCGATCGCGGCCGCCGCGTTCGAGTGCGAGGGGCTCGACGAGCTGCTCCAGCGGTTGCTCGGTGTCCTGGTCGCGACGATGCGCGTGCTCGACACCGCCGCGCTCTGGCTGTTCGAGCCGGAGCGCCGCGTCGACGTCGGCGGCCGCGTCCGGATCGACGCCGAGCTCGCACGCGAGATCGCGGCCGCGGGCCGGCCGTGCGAGCGACGCGACGCTCACGGCTTGCGCGTCGTGTACGGCGTGCCGCTCGTGCGCAAGGGGCACGTGTTCGGCGTCGCGTGCATCGGCTCGTCGTCGACCGCGGAGCTATCGCTCCAAGACCAGCGCTTGCTCGCGGCGCTCGTCGCCCGCGCGACGCTCGCGATCGCGCGTCACGTCGACCGCGAGCTCGCCGAGCGCGCCGCGGCGACGAGCGCCGAGGCGGTCAAGCTCCGCGAGGACGTGCTCGCGATCGTCTCGCACGATCTGCGCAACCCGCTCGGCACGGTCGAGCTCGCCGCCTCGATGCTCGACGGCCACCTCGAAGGCGATCCACGCGGACGCAAGCACGTCGATACGATCCGGCGCTCGGTCGATCGCATGGAGCACATGATCCGCGACCTGCTCGACACCGCGAGCATCCAGGCCGGGAGGCTCGCGCTCGAGCGCCGGCCCGAGGACGCGCGTGCCTTGCTCGAGGAGGTGGTCGAGGTGCACGCGCCGATCGCGGCCGAGCGCGGGATCCGGATCGAGCGCGCTGGCGAGCTGTCGGGCGTGCGGCTCGATTGCGATCGCGAACGGCTCGCACAGGTGTTCGGCAACCTCGTCGGCAACGCGCTGAAGTTCTGCCGGCGCGGCGACACGCTCGCGATCGCTGCCGCGCGCGAAGGTGCCCGCGTGCGCATCGTGTTCCGCGACACCGGTCCCGGCATCGCCGACCACGATCTGCCGCACCTGTTCGAGCCGTACTACTCGGCGCGGCGCCACTTCAAGCAGGGCACCGGCCTGGGCCTCTACATCTGCAAGGCGATCGTCGAGGCCCACGGCGGCGTGATCGCGGTCGACAGCGCGCTCGGCCGCGGGACGACGTTCGCGGTGACGCTGCCGGCGGCGTAACAGGGAACCGAGGACCGATCGGTTCTTGCTTGTTCTGCAACCGTGAAGCCTGAAGCCTCCTAGTACGGCGAAACGGGCTTCGCGTCCTTCGGCAACGGCGCCGGAGCGGCCGGCGCGTGCTCGCACGGCGGCGCCAACCGATCGACCGCTTCCCACGCCTCGTTCGGCGCGAGCATCCACGTCACCGCGTGCGCGAGCTTGGCCGGGCCGGCCGCGAGATCGAACGTCGCGTAGGCGCCGGGGCCCTCGGCGAGCAGCGCCTTGGGGCCGCCGCGATCGATCAACGCCGCCGACAGCGCGAGCGTGTGCTCGCCGGTGTCGAGCTTGACCGCGTGGCCGGTCGCATCGGGCACGAACACGCCGCTCCAGCGCTCGACCTGCCAGCTGCATGGCTGCGCGGGATCCACGACCTGCACCCAGTTGACCGCACCGCTCCACGCGACCGGGCGATCGCCGGAGTCGACCTCGCCGAATGCCCACAACGTCTCGCACGTCGGCGGCTTGCAGTCGTGCACCGGTACGAGCCCGGCCAGCGCCGGCGGAATCGGCGTCTCCTTGGTCGGGCGATGCCACTGCTTCTGCGCGTCGACATCGCCGAGTCGCGCCGAGACCGGGCGCGGTTGCTCGAACGCGCAGCCGGTCGGCGCGTCGGTCGTCGCGAGCACGAGGCCGCTCGACTCCTGCGGATCGCTCGGCGGCGGGCATCCGGTGAGCTCGACGCCGTACGACACGTTCGCGGGCGGGCCCGGCAGCTTGGCCGCGTAGTAGCCTCCGGCCTTCGCGGGACACGGCGGCGCGTTCGCGGTGACGAGCCACAGCGGCCCCTGCGGCGGCGGCGGCACGCCCGACACGCCGGCGGTCGTCGCGTCGAGCGGCGCCCACTCGGCGACCTGCGCGGTCGGTTCGACGGCCATCGCGTGCAGCGGCAAGACCCAGCCGACGTGGCCGTTGCTGCCGCCCTCACTCGTCACGTACGACGCGGCGAACACCCCGGCCGCCGCGGCGCACGGACCACCTTCCGGGATCTGCTGCTGCGGCGTGCTCGCGCCTTTCGGCGGGCAGCCGGAGAGAACCGCGAGCAACGCGAGCCGTCTCATGCCGCGAAGCTTAGCTCAGTTCGCCGCCAACCCGAGATAGCGCGTGACGAGCAGCGTGGTCTCGTCGATCAGGCGCGGATCGCGGAGCCGGTGCGGATAGAGCAGCGCGGCGCGGTGGACGATCGCCTCGATCGTCGACACCAGCACGAACGCCGCGAGGTCGGGGTCGCGGATCGCGAGCTCGTCCTTGCGCGCCGCGAGCAGGCCCGCGACCATGCGGTGGCAGATCTCGTCGAGCTCGCGCAGCCGCGCGAGCTTGCCGACACGCGGCACCTGCTCGGTCAGCACGCGATGCAGCTCGGGATCGACGGCGTGCGCGCGGATCGTGAGCTCGACGACGCAGCGCGACGCCTCCGCGAGCGGGAGCTGGGCGACGCGCGTCAGCTCGGCGAGCACCGCCGCGTTCATGTCCTCGATGTGGCGATCGAGCAGCGCCGCGACCAGCGCCGTCTTGTTCGGGAAGTACTGGTACAAGGATCCGATCGACACGCCGGCCGCGGTCGCGACCGCGTTCGTGGTGAGATCGTCGTAGCCGTGCCGCACCAGAACCCGAGCGGTCGCGGACAGAATCGCGTCCACGGTGGCGCGGCTGCGCTCCTGGCGCGGGCGTTTTCGGGGCGCGGTGCGGGTTTGGCGCTGCATCGTGGGTCGGTCCTGGAACGCGAGTAGACAATGTGAGCGAACGCTCGCATTTTAAGTTGCGATGACCGACTTTGCCAGCGCATTCGCGACCCCCGTGCCGTCGATCCCGCGCGTCCCGGGCCTGCCGGTGCTCGGCAACCTGCTGCAATTCCGCAGCGACCGGCTCGCGCTGCAAGAGCTAGCCGCACGCACGGGGCCGATCGCGCGCCTGCAGCTCGCGCACATTCCGGTCTACACCGTCACCGACGCCGACCTCGCGCACGAGGTCCTCGCGACCCACGCCGACAAGTTCGCGAAGTCGGAAGGCCTCGCGATGCTGAGGCCGCTCCTCGGCGAGGGCCTGTTGACCTCCGAGGGCAGCACGCACCGCCGGCATCGCAAGCTGCTCGCGCCGGCGTTCGCGCCCAAGCGACTCGCCGCGTACGGCGACGTGATGGTGAGCGAGACCGAAGCGCAGCTCGCGCGCTGGCGCGCCGGCGATCGCCTCGACCTCGCGGAAGAGATGATGCAGATGACGCTCGCGATCGCGGGCCGCACGCTGTTCGGCGCCGACGTGCGCGGCGACGCCGAGGCCGTCGGGCGCGGGCTCGAGCTCGCGATGCGCGCGCAGATGGAGATGCTGCTGTCGCCGGTCCGGCTCGGCTACAACTGGCCGCTGCCGCGCCACTTGCGGATGCGGCGCGCGGTCGCGATCCTCGACGAGGTCGTGTATCGCCTGATCCGCGAAGGCCGGGCACGCGGAACCGACGGCGGCGACGTGCTGTCGATCCTCTTGCTCGCGCGCGACGAGGACGACGGCAAGGGCCTCACCGACGCCGAAGTGCGTGACGAGGTGATGACGCTCCTGCTCGCGGGTCACGAGACGACCGCGAACGCGCTGACGTGGACGTGGTACGAGCTCGGCAAGAACCCCGACGCGCTCGCGCGGCTGACCGCGGAGCTCGACGAGGTGCTCGGCGATCGCGCGCCGACCGCCGACGATCTGCCGCGCCTGCCGTGGAACCTCGCCGTGATCGAGGAGGCGATGCGCCTGCATCCGCCGGCGTACGCGACCGGCCGCGAGGCGACCGAAGCGCTCGAGCTCGGCGGCCACCGCCTGCCGGCCGGCGCGATCGTGCTCGTCAACATCCGGGGCATTCACCGCCGCGCCGACTACTTCCCCGATCCCGCTGCGTTCAAGCCCGAGCGCATGCTCGAGGCCGCGAAGAAGGCGCGCCCGCGCCACCACTACCTGCCGTTCGGCGCCGGCCCGCGGGTGTGCATCGGCTCGCACTTCGCGCTGCTCGAGGCGCAGCTCGCGCTCGCGACCATGGCCCGGCGCGTTCGCCTCCGCCTGCTGTCGCACGACGTCGCGCCCGAGCCGCTCGTCACGCTGCGCCCGCGCGGCGGGATGCCCGTCGTCGTCGAGACCCGCGCGTCACGGTAAGAAGCGCGCGCGATGCTCGGGAGCTGGAAGATCGCACGCGTCGACGCGGCCCCACACGCGGTAGCGGATCGCCGCGATGAAGCGGTAGCCGAGGTCGAGCACGAAGCCGGGAAACCAGCGCAGCCCGTAGCTCCACCGCCACGGTGCGCGCAGGTGGCGCGACAGGTACAAAAACGCCTTGCTGCGCAAGCGCGCACGATCGCCGTCGACGAGCACGACGGTCTCGAGCGTGGTCGGGATCTCGGGGAAGCGTGCGCGCAGCGCGGCCGCGGTCTCGCCTTGCAGCGGCGCGAACTGCAGCTCGTGATCGCGCTCGTGGCGCAGGATGAACTGCACGCTCCGGTGACACAGGCCGCACGTACCGTCGTAGAGCACGACGGGTTGCGAGGCGGTCATACCTGCATCTTGCCGCTTTCCTATCGACGCGCAAGACTTGCACTCGGTGTCGGTCAAGTTGCTGTTGCTCGGCCTCGCGATCCCGGCGCTGGTCCACTTCTACGTGTGGCTCCGGCTGGTGCGAGCGCCGCACCTGCCCCGCCGGTGGTCTCGCGCCGCGACGATCGCGCTGGTCGTGCTGTTCGTCGCGATCCCGATCGCGTCGACGAGCCGGCTGTGGTGGCCGGCGCTCGGCAAGACGCTCGGCTGGGTCGCATTCCCGTGGCTGGCGTTCTGCGGGCTGGCCGCGATCACCTTGCTCGCGCTCGACGTGGTGCGCCTGATCGCGTGGCTCGTGCGCCGCGCCGCGAACCGACCGCAGCCGGCGCGAGAGGTCGCGATCTCGCGCCGGCGCTTTCTCGCCGGCGCGACCGCCGCGGTGGCAGGAGCTAGCGTGGCGCGCGGGATGATGTCGGCGCGCGGCGACCACGAGGTCGTCGACGTCGAGGTGCCGCTCGCGAAGCTGCCCCGCGCGCTCGACGGCTTCACGATCGTGCAGCTGTCGGACCTCCACACGGGCCTCACGATCGATCGCGACTTCGTCGCGCGCGTCGTCGAGCAGGCAAACCGGCTGTCGCCCGATCTCGTCGCGCTCACCGGCGACCTCGTCGACGGTCCGGTCGACGCGCTCGCCGACGACGTCGCGCCGCTCGCGGATCTACGCGCGCGCCACGGCGTCTATGCCGTGACCGGCAACCACGAGTACTACGCGGGTGTCGACGACTGGATCGCGGCGATCACGAAGCTCGGCGCGCGCTACTTGCGCAACGAGCGCGTCGCGATCGGCGAGCCTTCTGCGAGCTTCGACCTCGCCGGTGTCGACGATCACTCGGCCGACGCGTTTCCCGGCCACGGCATGGATCTCGCGAAGGCGACCGCCGGCCGCGATCCGTCGCGTGCGCTCGTCTTGCTCGCACACCAGCCGCGCCAGGCCCGCGCCGCGTCGAGCTTCGGCGTCGATCTCCAGCTCTCGGGCCACACGCACGGCGGCCAGCTCTGGCCGTGGCACTATGCGGTCATGCTCCAGCAGGGCGGCCTGCTCGCGGGGCGCTACGACGTCGGCGGCACGCAGCTGTACGTCACGCGCGGCTGCGGCTACTGGGGCCCGCCGGTCCGCTTGCTCGCGCCGCTCGAGATCACGCGCGTGATCCTGCGGGCCGCGTGAGCACGCGACTGCTGGTCGCGCTGGTCGCGTGCGGCCACGCGCCGCCGCCCGATCGATCGCGCTACGAGACGATCGAGCTCGACTCGCCACCCGGCGTCAGCGACCTCTCGCTCGACGATCGCGGCACGCTGTGGGCGATTCCCGAGCGCGACCGCTTCGTCCTCGAGATCGCGCTGCCGAGCGGGTCGGTCGTGCGCCACCCGCTCGACGGCGTGCCGGCAGGCCTCGACACCGAGAGCCTGACCTGGCTCGGCCCCGGCAGGTTCGCGATCGGCACCGAAGGCCAGGACGCACCGACCGCGAGCGTGCTGTACGCCGAAGCGCGCGGCGATCGCGTCGCGGTCACGAGCGAGCGCGTGCTGACCGACGACGAGCTCGGCGTGAAGATCACCGTCAACCACGGCGCCGAGGCGATCTGCGGGCGCGACGGCGACGTGATCGTCGGTCTCGAATCGGTCGGCAAGCTCGCCGACGGCACGCGGTTCGCGCCGCTCGCGCGCCTGCGCGGCGGCGCGGTCGCGACCAGCCGGCTGCGCCTCACGTCGTCGACCGGCAAGATCTCGGCGCTCGCGTGCACGCTCGGCGTGCCCGGCGGCAGCGTCGACGCGTACGCGATCGAGCGCCACTACGGCGTCAGCCGGATCCTCCACTTCACGATCCCGGCCGCGCCGGGCGAGATCACCCCGACCGTCGTCGTCGATCTCGACGCGATCTTCCACGGCGCGTTCAACTTCGAAGGCCTGGCCAAGCTCCCGGACGGACGCTTCGTGCTGGTCAACGACAATCAGGGCCACCACGCGGAAGGCCCGACCGATCTGTTCTTCTTGCGCACTCCGTGACGTACAACCGCGGCATGCGCACGCTCGTGATCGCGCTCGCGTTCTTGCCACATCTTGCCGCTGCGGATCCGCCACCCGAGCAGCCGGCGCAGAAGCTCACGCTCGATCAGGTGATCGGCAAGGCGATCGCGAATCCGCGCGTGCAGATGGTGCTCGGCGATCGCGACTCGGCGGCCGCGCGCGTCGACGAGGCCGACGCGGCGCGGCTCCCGCACATCAAGGGCACCATGTTCGCGACGCTATCACCCGACATCAGTTGCCACGCGTACACGACGGCCGCCGGCGTCGTGCTCGACGCGAAGCTGTGCGTCACGACCGAGCCGTCCAACTTCGCGTTCGAGTTCACCGCCGGCATCTTCGCCACCGCGCAGGTCGACGTCACGCAGCCGCTCTACACGTTCGGCAAGATCCAGCACGCGCGCGACGCCGCGCGCGCCGGCCTCGACGCGCAGCGCGCGCTCGCCGACGAAGCGGCCGGCGACGCCGCCTCCGACGCCGCACGCGCGTACTGGGGCCTCAAGCTCGCCCGCGAGCTCGGCGCGATGCTCGACGACGGCATCGACGAGATCGCGAAGGCGCAGCAGGACTTTGCCGAGAAAAAGGACGCGACGATCCAGGATCGCCAGCGCGTCGCCGTGCTGCTCGCCGAGGCCAAGGCCCAGCGCGCGGAGGCCGCCGACGGCGAAGCGCTCGCGCTCGCCGGGCTGCGCGCCGTCACCGCCGACGATCGCGCTGACATCGACGACACCGAGCTCGCGCCGGTCGACCACGTGATCCTCGACGAGCACGGCATCGCGGTCGCGGCCGAGCGCCGCCCGCAATCGGTCGCGGCCAGGGCCGGCGCGCACGCCGCCGACGAGCTCCTCGAGTACGAGCGCGCGCAGTACTTCCCCGACATCGCGCTCGTCGGCAGCGCGGCCTATTCGTACGCGACCGACGTCCAGGAGCCGATCTCGGCGTTCGCGTACGATCCGTATTTCCGCCAGGGTGCCGGGCTCGGCGTCGGCGTGCAGTGGACGATCGAGCCGTGGAACACCAGGGCGCGTGCCGACCGCGCGCGCGCCGAGGCGCACAAGCTGCATGCCCAGTCCGAGCTCGCCGCGCTGGGCGCGCGGTTCGACGCCGAGACCGCGCGCGCCGATGCGACGACCGCGCACGACAAGCTCGCAGCGGCCGCCGAGGGTGAAAAAGCCGCGCGGACGTGGCTGGCCGCGGTGCTGCAAAACGAGGCGATCGGCACCGCCGAGTCTCGCGATCTTGCCGACGCTTACCTGGCCTGGTTCCAGATGCGCTCGCGATGGGCGACTGCGGTGTTCCAGTGGAACGTCGCCGTGGTACGTCTCGACCGTGCGACGGGTGAATTTCGTGCCGACGGCGTCCGTCCGAGGTAGGAAACGACGATGAACAACCGCTCGATGGTCGTGACGTTGATGTTGCTCGCGGTCCCGGCACTCGCCGGCCCCCCGGGGGCGGGCTCGCAAGTCGTCAAGCAGGCGAACGAGAAGATCTCGTCGCTGCTCAAGGAGAAGGCCTCGCCGGGCTCCAAGGAAGAGAAGGATCTCGCCGGCAAGGTGACGACGTCGGTGCGCGACTTCCTCGACATCGACGAGCTCGGCAAGCGCGCGATGGTCGACCAATGGACGAAGCTCTCGGGCGAGCAGCAGACCGAGTTCCTGTCGACGCTGCGCGCGCTGATCGAGGACAACTACGTCAAGGGCCTGCGCGCGAACCTCGAGTACACGGTCGACTACACGGGCGAAGCGAACGATCCGGACGCCGACGTCGTCGTCACGACCACGATCAACACGAAGCGCCACGGCCACCCGTACAGGATCGAGGTCGACTACGTCCTCAAGAAGGAAGGCGACAAGTGGAAGGCGTGGGACGTCAAGACCGACGGCGTCGGCCTCGTCGAGAACTATCGCCAGCAGTTCGACAAGATCATCGAGCACGACGGCTTCGCGGGCCTGATCGCGAAGATGAAGAAGAAGCAGGCCTCGCAGGGTTCCTAGGCAATTCCGCTGGCGCCTCTGCATCGCTGGCGTCTTGGCGGTAATTCTGCATAGATCCGCAGCGTATGTCGCTGCATCCGCCGTTTCGCGAGGCCGCCGAGGCCTGGATCTCCGAGGATCCGGATCCGAAAACTGCGCGCGAGCTCACCGAGCTGATCGAGCGCGCCGATCGCGGTGACGGCGCGGCGCAGCGCGAGCTGCACGAGCGCTTCGACGGCCAGCTCGAGTTCGGCACGGCGGGCCTGCGCGGGCTGCTCGGCGCCGGGCCGCAGCGTATGAACCGCGTGCTCGTGCGCAAGGTGACGGCCGGGCTCGCGGCGTACTTGAACGCGCACGCGCCCGATGCGGCGCGCCGGGGCGTCGTGATCGGCCACGACGCGCGTCACAACTCGCGCGTGTTCGCCGAGGACACCGCGCGCGTGCTCGCCGGCGCGGGGCTGCGCGTGCACCTCGCGCATCGGCCGTGGCCGACGCCGACGACGGCGTGGGCGGTGACCGCGCTCGGCGCCTGCGCCGGCGTGATGGTCACCGCGAGCCACAACCCGCCCGCGTACAACGGCTACAAGGTGTACTGGGGCAACGGCGCGCAGATCATCCCGCCGCACGACGCCGGCATCGCGGCGGAGATCGCCCGAGTCGAGAAGCTCGGGCGCAGCGACGCGCTGCCGATGCCCGAGCTCGCCGACGCGCGCCGGCGCGGGCTCGTCGTCGATCTCGACGAGGCGCTGCACGATCGCTACATCGCGGACGTCGTCGCGCTGCGCGCGCAGCCGCAGCTCGCGGTGAACGATCTCGTGATCGCGTACACGCCGCTGCACGGTGTCGGCGCCGCGTCGGTCGAGCCGGCGCTCGCACGCGCCGGCTTCCAGCACGTTCACGTCGAGCCGTCCCAGCGCGAGCCCGACCCCGATTTTCCGACCGTCGCGTTTCCGAATCCCGAGGAGAAAGGCGCGATGGATCGCGTGCTCGCGCTCGCCGCGCGCGTCCGCGCCGACCTCGTGCTCGCCAACGATCCGGATGCCGATCGGCTGTGCGTCGCGGTGCCCGATGCCGCGTCGTATCGCGTGCTCACCGGCGACCAGGTCGGCGCGCTGCTCGCCGATTACTTGTTGACGGTCGGCCCGCACGACCAGCGCATGGTCGCGACCACGGTCGTGTCGTCGCAGCTCCTGTCGTACCTCGCGAAGCAGGCCGGCGCCGACTATCGCGAGACGCTGACCGGCTTCAAGTGGATCGGCAACGCGGCGATGGATTACGAGCGCGACCACGGCGGCCGGTTCGTGATCGGCTACGAGGAGGCGCTCGGCTACTCGGTCGGCCCGCTCGTGCGCGACAAGGACGGCGTATCGGCGTGCGTCGTGTTCGGCGAGCTCGCGTGCTGGAACCGCGCGCGCGGCAAGACCGTGCTCGATCACCTCGACGACATCTACCGGCGCGTCGGGCTGTTCGTCACCGAGCAGGTTTCGCTCACCAAGCCGGGCTCGCAAGGGCTCGCCGAGATCCGCGCCGCGATGGCGCGGTTCCGCGCCGAGCCGCCGCCCGCGATCGGCGCGCACGCGATCGAGTCGATCACGGATCTGAACCGCGGCGAAGGCGGGCTGCCCAGGTCGGACGTGCTCGTGTTCCGGCTCGCCGGCGGGCGCCGCGTGATCATGCGGCCGAGCGGCACCGAGCCGAAGCTGAAGAGCTACTACGAGGTGCGCGTCGCGGTCGCCGCCGACGAATCGATCGCCGCGGCACGCACGCGCGGCCAGGCCGAGCTCGCGGCGCTGCGCGACGCGCACCAGGCGATGATCTAGCGGCGCCACCACCGCCACGACAGCACCGCGATCGGCACCGCCGTGACGAGCGCCGCACCGAGGTGCCACAGATAGCTCGCGTCGGACGCCCATTGCCCGAGGTGCATGTAGTAGCGCTGGTCGGGCGAGTCGAACCACGTGTGCACCGAATCCCAGCCGATGTGGAACCACAGCTTCGACCACGCGAGGCACGCGGCGCCGAACGCGATCGCGAGCGTGCGCGTCCACCGCGTCTCGGTCGCGGCGATCGCGACCGCGACGAGCAGCGGGAACAGGTGGATCCACTGGCGCGCCTGCGAGCCGGTCGCGAACGCGAGCACCATCGCGAGCGCGAGCACGATCGCCGGGCCCCACTCGGCCGCGAGCTCCGCGATCCGCCGCCACGCGAAGATCGCGACGATCACGATCGGCCCGAAGTAGACGACCTCGTGCACCGGCCCCCAGATCGGGCCGCGCAGCATCGCGTTTCCGTGCTCGCACAGGATCTGGTTGCGAAACGTCGGGCCCTCGCCTTGCGTGCCGACCTGCCCGACCCACCACGCGCGCGCGCCGACGATCGCGACGCAACCCGCGATCGCGGCAGCCGTGCGCTTCCAGTCGAGCCCGCGTACGTACGCGACGACGTTCCACGCGCGCGGCTGCGCGGCGAGCAGATAGCCGCCGACGCCGAGCATCGCGGCGACGAGCGGCACGGTCACGACCAGCCAGTCGCGCAGCACCCACGCCGCGAACTTGTCGCAGCCGATGTCCGGCACCGGCGCGACGTAGTACGCGCGCGCGACGAGCAGCACGAGCGCGGTGCCGCCCGCGGCGAGCGCGATCGACGTCCAGCGGACCGTGCGCGGCCACGCCAGCGGCCGCACCGGCTCGCGCGGGCGCGGCGCGACGAGCATCGCCATCGCGATCGTCGGCATCGCCGGCCATGTCCACGCGCCGGCCGCGGCCGCGAGCCACACCGCGAGCGGCTTGCGCGCGAGATATCCCCACGCGAGCAGCATGCCGAGGAAGAACGCGGTCGGATCGGTGAGCGTGGGATAGTACAGCGCGTGACGCGCGTTCGCGAAGCACAGAAACAGCGCCGCGAACCCGGCCCACGTCGCCGGCGCACGCCACTTCATCACCCGCGTCGCGAGGTGCGCGTAGAGCAGCGCGGACGCGACGAGCATGGCGAGATCGAGCAGCTGGAACGCCAAGATCGCGTGCCGCACCGTCGGCGCGACGCCGAGCGCGCGCGACGCGTAATAGATCGCCGCCGACGGCAGCACGCGCTGCGCGTAGTACTGCGTGAGCCCGTGCGCGACGACCTGGTGTGGGAAGTCGAGCGCCCACTGCGTGTACGCCTGGCCGTCCCAGCCCTGCCCGCCGTTGATGGCCATGCGCTCGCCGTACGCGATTTCGAGCACACCGAGCGCGAGCACGATGGCAGCCATCGCCGCCGGTGTGAACTTTTGGTACTGTCGCGCCGCTAGCAAAGGAGCACCGTCGTGAGCGAAGTTACCCTCGAAGAACGCGGACGCGCGCTGGAGAATCAGTTCTACGAGAAGGAAAACCAGCAAAAGCTCGCGGCGATGAAGCAGAAGCTCGATTCGCAGGGCGGAAAGGACGAGCTGCGCAAGGCGTCGGGCATGAGCGACGACGCCGTGCTCGAGAAGCTGGTCGCGCTCGGCCTCCGCGGCAACACGATCGCCGCGCTGTCGCTGGTGCCGCTGATCCAGGTCGCGTGGGCCGACGGCAAGATCCAGGACAACGAGCGCGTCGCGATCCTGCAGGGCGCGCACGGCAAGGGCCTCGAGAAGGGCACGCCCGGGTACGAGCTGCTCCAGACGTGGCTCGAGAAGAAGCCGTCCGACGAGCTGATCACGGCGTGGGAGGCGTACATCAAGGCGCTCGCGTCGCAGCTCAACGACGAGCAGAATCGCCTGCTCAAGAACCAGATCCTCGGCTTCGCGAAGATGGTCGCGGGCGCCGCTGGCGGCTTCCTCGGCATCGGGCGGATCTCGCACGACGAGGAAAAGGTGCTGCAGCGGATCGAGTCGGCGTTCCAGCGCTGATGCGGTAGATGCTGCGCCCGCTCGGCAAGACCGGCGTCCAGGTCTCGCGCGTCGCGCTCGGCGCGATGTCGTTCGGAGGCGACGCCGACGAGCACACCGCGTACGGCATCTACCGCGCCGCGCGCGATGCCGGCGTCAACTTCATCGACACCGCCGACGTCTACAACGAGGGCCGCTCCGAGGAGTTCCTCGGCCGATTCGTCAAGGGCGAGCGCGACGAGCTCGTGATCGCGACCAAGGCGTACTTCCCGACCGGACCGGGGCCGAACGCGCGCGGCGCGTCGCGCTATCACCTCGCGCGCGCGGTCGAGGCCAGCCTGCGCCGGCTCGGGACCGATCGCATCGACCTGTTCTACCTGCATCGCTTCGACGACACGACCGAGCTCGGCGAGACGCTGCGCGCCGTCGACGATCTCGTGCGCGCCGGCAAGATCCTGTACCCGGCGTGCTCGAACTACGCGGCGTGGCAGGTCGCGCACGCGCTCGGCATGCAGGCGCGCGCCGGCATGGCGCCGTTCGTCGCCGTGCAGCCGATGTACAACCTCGTCAAGCGCACCGCGGAGATCGAGCTTCTGCCGATGGCGCACGCGCTCGGTGTCGCGGTGGTGCCGTACAGCCCGACCGGCGGCGGCCTGCTGACCGGCAAGTACGGGGTCGAGCGCAAGCCCGAGCGCGGCCGGCTGCTCGACACGAGGATGTACACGATCCGCTACGCCGAGCCGGCGTTCTACGAGATCGCGGACCGCTTCCGCGCGATCGCCGACGAGCTCGGCATGGCGCCGGCGACGCTCGCGGTCGCGTGGGTCGCGTCGCACCCGGCCGTGACGTCGGTGCTGGTCGGCGGCCGCGACGCCGGCCAGCTCGCGCCGACGCTCGCCGCCAACTCGGTCGCGCTCGACGACGCGACGCGCGCGCGGATCTCGGCGCTGTCGCCCGAGCCGCCGCCGGCGACCGATCGCAACGAAGAGAAGACCGCGTTCCACTACGGCGCCAGGTAACAGCGACGTTGCGCCGGCCGTGTCGGGTCGAACCGACAGGGTATGCACGGAGCCGAGTCGCCGGGCGCGGCGCGATCGCGCGCGTAGTCTCGCGCAGCTACGCGGCGCGCGCGCTGGTTCGCGAGTTGCATTGCGCGCATCGCATGCGGATCGCAGCAACCTGGGTGATGGTCGTCGGCGCGGTCGCGTGCACGACGACGACGCAATCCCAACCCACGAATCTCGGAGGCAGCAACGGCAGCTCCAACGGCAGCAGCGAGGAGACCGACCCGCTCGCGCTGTGGTCCGGTTGCATCACGTCGGCGGACTTCGCCCTGACCAACTTCGCCGCGGCATGGGATGGGCTGGAAACGTCGGAAGGGTTCTGCAAGCAGTGCCATGTCTCGCCCGGCTCGTTCCAGTTGCCGGTCGGCGAGAACAATTTCTTCGCAGCGATCACGACGAATCGCGCGGTCCTCGGCCAGTTCTTCCGCGTCGACAACTCGACGACGCCGGCCCAGATCGTGGTCAACGTCGGCACGTTCCAGGCGGTGGCGAGCGGGCCCTCCCATCCGCGCTTCGATCTCGACAACGCCGGCATGACCGCGCTCGACCAGCTCTACCAGCTGGCGCTGAACCACCAGCAGGCCGATCAGTGCGGGCCTCCGACGCTGGACAATTAGGCGTAGGCGTCGGTCATCATCAGGTTGACGTGCGCGCGCTTGCCGCGCGGCCAGCTCGCGGCGGCTTGCAGCTGCTCGCGGCGGTAGCCCTCGGTCTCGTGCGCGAGCCCGGCGTGGGCGTGCTCGCGCGCGCGATCGTGTGCGCCGTCGGCGAGCGCGAGCCATGCCGCGGCGAGCCGCAGCGACGGATCGTCGGGATCGATCGCGACCGCGCGCTCGATCTCGACGCGCGCGGTCGCGACATCGTGATCGCTCTCGTACGCGCGCGCCGCGGCTTGCACGTGGCGCGTCGCGGCGTCGTGCGGCGCCGCGATGTCGGTGCGCTCGCGCGCCTCGAAGCCGGCGCGCGCGGCGGCGTCGTCGCCGAGCTGCCACGCGCCGGTCGGTCCGTCCCAGCTCCATGCCAGCTCGGCCCACGTGCCCTCGCAGCTGGGCGCGCGATCGACGCCGACGAGCGCGCGGCGGCGGCTCGGCGCGACGACCGCGGCGTGCACGTTCGTCGGTTGCGCGAGCATCGAGCCCAGCCGGCGCGCACCCGTTTCCGGCGCGTCGGGATCGACGCGGTCTCCGAGGAAGCGCGCGAGCGTCGCGGCGTCGAGCGGCTTCGTCCGCGCCTCGACCAGCGCGCGCAGCCGGCGCTCGCGACGGTCGGAGTGGATCGCCCACGCCGGCGATGCCGCGACCTGACCGTCCTGCAGCGCGGCCGAGCGATAGCGGTTCGTGCACACCAGGAACGACGCGCCCGGCGCGGGCCGCACGATCTCGAGCGCGCGGCCCGCGGCCTCGAGCACGAGCGCGGTCTTCTCGCGTGCCGAGCCGATCGCGAGGCCCCAGCTCGATGACGGCGGATGCTCGCGCGCGATCGCGATCGCGTCGGCGAGCGTCTCGGCGCGGCGCGCGATGTCGTGCACGAAGTCGACGATCATCGCGCCGCCGAATGACACGCCGCGATGCCACCGCGTGTGCGGGGCGAGCACGAGCCCGGCCTCGTTGACGACGGTGACGACCGGCGTGTCGGCGCCGCGCGTCGCGAAGAAGCCGTAGCGCTGACCGCCGGCGCCGCCGCGCGACGCGGCGCCGCGGCTATCCGTGACACGGGGGGCCGGCGCGCACACGACGAACGCGGGCGCGACATCCCACACGCCGATGCCGGGAAAATCGAAGTTGCGCGCGAACAGGAGCTCGCCGTCGTCGGTGGCGTCGCCCCACGCGATCGCGGTCGAGCACGCCGGGGCGGCGGCCGCCGCGGCGCGCGCGGCGAGCGGGCTGCCGAACGGGCCGAGCCGCGCCCGTGCGACGAGCGACACGCAGTTCTGCAGCGCATCCATCGCGGCCATCGCGAGCAGGCCGTCGCGGCGCGACCCGACGCTCGGCTCGGCCGCGCGCACCGCGTCGACGAACGCGCGCGAGCGCGCCGCGAGCTCGGCCGGCCGTTCGCGCTGCAGCCGCGCCTGCCACGTCGTCGCGACCGTGCGCACCAGCGTGCGGCCCACCGCGCCGGCCGCGCCGCGCATGTCGCCGGCGAGCGCGCGCTCGGGCAACGAGCGATAGAAGGCGAGCAAGCGCGCGGCGTCGGCGGCGACGAGCCGGCCGTGCTGCGCGCCCATCTCGGCCTGCGTTCCGGCCAGGCGGATCATCGTCAGCGGCTCGCGGGCAGTCGGGTCCGTCATCATGCTCTCCTTCGTCGTTCGCGCTTCTTGTGCGCGCGCAGCGGCTCGATCACGCGCGCCGCGAGCTCCTCGACCACGCCGTCGGGACGCGCGATGCCGAGCACGTGGTGCACGAGCACACCGTCGACGACCGCGAGCACGAGCTCGACGACGCGCTCGGGATCGCACGCGCGCACCTCGCGCCGTACGATGCCGGCGCGCAGGTCGGCGACCAGCGCGTCGCGCGCCGCGGTCACGACCCGGCGCTCGCGGTCGAGCACGGTCGCGAAGTCGCGCCCGCCGACCGCCCACAGCTGGAACAGGCCGCCGATCAGCTGCGGCCGCTCGCGGTGAAACGCGATCGTCGCGTCGACGACCGCGTGCAGGCGATCGAGCGGATGATCGACCGCGCGCGTCTTCGCGATGACCTGTTCGGCGAGCGCCTGATACGTCTGGTCGAGCACGGTCTCGAACACCGCGCCGAGATCGGGGAAGTAGAAGTACAGGGTCGGGCGCTTGATGCCGAGCGCGTCGGCGAGCTCGCGCATGCTGGTCTGCACGCCCCGCGCGCGCAGCACGTCGAACGCGGCGCGCGCGAGCTCGGCGCGGCGAACGAGATCGGGGCGGCGCGGCATAGCTGACACTATGTCAGGTACCAATATCCTGACACTGTGTCAAGCCATGCGTTCTCCACTTCGTGTACGCTGGCTCGGCGCGTGGAGCAGCTGACCGTGAATCGCGATGACGTCGTGCTGCAGCGGCCGGAGGACATTCGCTTCCTCGTCCCGGTGTTTCACACGTGGAGCGCGTGCTGCGGCGCCACGACCGCGTATCTCCTGCGCCGGATCGCGTATCGCGCCGGCGCGTACGCGCCCGGCATCCAGGAGCACATGTTCCACGAGCTCAACACGGCGCGCGATGGCGGCTCGATCGATCGCGTGCAGCGCTGGTTCACGGGGCGGTCGTCCGTGCTCAACGAGCTCGGCTACCGCCTGCAGTGCCGGCGCGTCGCGACGCCGACGACCGCGATCGTCGACTGGGTCAAGGCCGGGCGCGGCTACCGCGGCGCGATGCTCCCGACGAACTTCCAGAAGCTGCATCCGATTCCCGGCTCGGCCGGTCAGGACTGCGGCGACGATTCCGTGCAGCACGCGATCGGGCTCACGATCGATCGCCTCGATCAGAAGACCGACGAAGAGCTCGTGATGATCGATCCGTGGCCGGGCGTCAAAGGCGACGCGAAGGATCGCGGCAAGGTGTCACCGCAGCTCGAGCTCGCGCACCGCGACCGCAACTTCCACGCGCTCGTCTACTTCTGGGTCGGCTGGTCGTAACTTAAGCGGCTGTTAACGCGGCCGCGTCGCGGTGCGCGCGAAGCTGCACGCATGCGGATCGGAATCGTCGCGATCGCGATCGTGAGCACGTCGTTCGGGCGGGCGCGTGCCGACGACTGCACGGGCGATGCGGCGCCGTCGCCCGACTGCAACGCCGTCTTCGCGATGCACCGCGAGCTCGCGACGCCGCCGAAGGTCCGCACGCCCGGCAGGTTCGCGCTGTCGTTCGGCTATCGCAGCGACGAATTCGACCCGAGCGGTCGCGCGTTCGCCGTCACGCCGGCTCACGCCGTGAACACGATCGGTCACTTCGACGGCAGCCGGCTCGAGCCGATGCGCGGTGACGGCGCGTACCTCGACTTCCGCGTCTATCCCGATCCGCGCTGGTACGCCGGCTTCGATCTCGGCGCCGCGGCCGCCGCGTCGCCCGATGCCGCGTTCCTCGCGCGCGGCGTCGACATGATGCCGTGGCACGAGGCAACGCTGGCGACCATGAACGCGGTGATCGGCGCGCGCCTGCCGCTCGGCCGCATCTCGCTCCGATCCGAGCTGGCGGCCGGGGTTCACAGCGCGCTGCTGGCCTCGGCGGCGGTCGACGCCGAATGCGACGCCGCGTTCGTCGAGCCGCGCGTCGCGGTCGACGTGTGGCTGCACCCGTGGTGGGCGGCCGAAGGGTTCGCGGGCGTCAACCTGCTCGACCGCACCGAGCACTTCTTCGGCGTCGGCCTCGCGTTCCACAGCCAGGCGTTCGACGGCCGCTACTAGCTCGCTCGGCTCGCTACTTCCACGTCCCGAGATCGACGAACGCGTGGTCGTTCATGATCACGTACGGGCGATCTTCGAACGCGAGTCCGCCCTTGCCGTCGAAGCGCTGGATCTCGAGCAGGCCCATGCCGTAGCCCATCGGGCCCTGCGAGTAGTAGTCGATCGACAGCCGGTACGGGCCGGCCTTCGGCGTACCCGGGATCGCGAAGCACTCCGGGCCGTAGCCGGTCGTGATATCGGCGTAGAGCTCGCCGCCCGACGCCAGCTCCTTGTGGGAGTACCACGCGTGGTTGCCCCGCGCGTCCTGGATGTGGAAGTCGACGTCGTTGCCATCGGTCTCCCAGTACAGGATGAAGCGCGTCGACGGGCGGGTCGCGAGCTGGAGGTGCCGCTTGTCGAGCTCGGCGGCGATGTCCTTGGCGCGCGCGGGCTCGGCCGCGGCGTACGCGGCGCCGATCATGCCCGCGTCGTCGGCGAGCACGCGGTCTCCGCCGGCGAACCGACCGGGCGGATACGGCTGATCGATGCCGGCGAGGATCGCGGCGAACGCGTCGGCCGGCTTGCCCGCGCGCAGGAGCGCGTACGCGAGCAGGCGGTGCCCGGTGAGATGATCCGGCCGGTCCGCGACCGCGCGGCGATAGGTGTCGATCACGAGCGCGTCGACCTGCGCGAGCTTGCCGCGCACGCGCGCGAGCCGCTCGCCCGCGAACCGCCGCATGTCGGCGCGGCCTGGATAGAGGTCGATGATCGAGCCGTAGATGCGCGCGGCGGTCGGATACGCGTGCCTGGCCTCGAGCGCGTCGCCCAGGCCGATCAGCGCGCGCACGTCGCCTGGCTCGCGCGCGTGCCAGTCGCGCGCCTTCGCGAGCGCGCCGTCGACGTCGTGCGCGGCGAGCGCGTGCTCGATCGCGGCGAGCTCGCCGGTGAGCGGCGCCGGCTTGTCGGCGGGCGGCCACGGCGCGCGCGCGGGATCGGCTGCGGGTCGGGCCTCCATCGCCTCGCCTCCGAGCGCGAGCTGGTCGGTTCCCGTCGCGACGGGATCCGCCGCGACCGCGCGGCGCTCGTGCAGGCGGCTGCGCTCCGATTCCGGTTGCGGCGGCATCAAGGCGGGCGTCGGCTCGGGCCGCGGCGGTGGCGGCGGCGCGGCCGGGCGCGGCTGATCCGCGACCTGCGCGGGCCCGGCGGGGGATGGCGACGCGCTCGCGGCCACATCCGCGGCCGCCGTGGTTTGCCCGGAGACATCGCGCGGGTCGCCGTCGTCGTCCTTGCCCTCCTCTTCCTTGCCATCGATCGCCAGGTCCACCTCCGAGCCGGCCGCACCGTGGAAGCTCAACGTCTCGTCGCGGCCGTGCTCCTCGGCGGGCGCCTTCAGCTTGGCCTTGACCTCCGGGTCGGCGCGTTTCGTCGTCGTCGCCGTCGTCGCCGCGATCGCGACGGGCGGCGCCGTGCGGTGCAGGCGCGCGAGCCCGGTCGGTCCGATCGACAGCACGTCGGCGAGCGCCTTGCGATCGATTCCGTAGCGCGCGTAATCGGCGTCGCTCTCGAGCACGAGCATCGCGGTCTGACTCGACACCACGCGCGCCGCGACCGAGCGCTCGGCGATCTCGGTGCGGAGCGCCGCGCGCTGCTCGGGCTTGTCGGCGGTGGCGAGCTGCTGCTCGAGCTCGTCGATCTCGGCGGCCGCGACCGCGCGCTCGACGAGTGGCGCCGTGCCGGCGGTCAGCGCGATCCGGCGCTGCTGGTCGCCGAGCTGGATGTCGAGCGACTGGGTCGGATGCACGAGGTGCGCGTAGATCATCGTCGTCGTGCCCGGCCGCGCGGTCGCGATCGTGCGCGGGTACACCCACGACGCGCCGGCGACCTCGACCGGCACGTCGACGCGCACCGGCTGGCCGAGCGCGACCGCGACGTCGTCGCTGCCGGTGTCGAGATCGAGCACGGCGCCGCCGTGCGGCAGGCCGACGTGGACGAGCGCGGCCGCGAGCTCGGCATCGCGCAAGCCGCCGGCGAGCGCGACGTCGACGCGCTGGACTCCAGCCTCGCCGAGGTGCTTCACGTCGGCGGCGAGCTCGGCGCGCTCGGCGCCGGCGGTCATCACGCCGTCGGTGATGACCAGCACGCGTGGCAGCGGCGCGTGCACGGTCGTCGCGAGGAAGGCGAGTGCCTGGCCGAGGTCCGAGGCGCCGGCGGCGCCACGCGCGAGCAGCTTGGCGTCCTGGGCGTCGCCGTAGTCGCGCGCCGGGCCGGAGAACACGACCTCGGCGTCCTGATCGAACGCGACGAGCTGGACCGGCAGCGCGTCGCCGTAGCGCGCGCGCAGCTTGCCGATCAGCTCGTGCACCGAGTGGACGTAATGCGCGTAGCCCAGGCCGCGCGACGCGCTGGTGTCGACGAGCACGGTGAGCCCGGTCGGCGGCTCGGTCGTCGTGCTCTGGTCGAGCACCGCGACCTGCGCGGCGACGAGCGTCCCGCTCGTCACGCCGGCCACGCCGACGCTCGCGTCGGAGACGAAGTCGCGATCCGGCTTCCAGTCGCGCTTGGCGAGCCCCTGCGCGGCGTGCTTGCCGTCGGGCGCCATCGCGTCGAGCTCGACGTCGACCCGAGCGATCTCGGGCAGCCCGCGCAGCGGCAGCACGTAGCGCGTGCCCGGCAGCTCCTGGCTGTAGCTGATCACGATGTGCTTGTCGCCGAGCGCGGGAATCGGGAACACCTTCGCGGTGAACTGGTTGCCCTCGGCCTTCTCGAGCAGCGCCGGATCCTGCTTGCGGTGCAGGAAGTCGTCGTACGCGCGGCGCGCGACCATCTTCTCGACGACCTCGGCCTCCATCCACTGGCCGTCGTTCTCCATCGCGAACCGCGACACCGCGGCGTTCGGCGGCAGCGTGATCTGGAACGTGCCCTCGCGGCGGCGGTTCTCGCCGTTGTGGAAGTAGAGGTGCAGCTCGGTGAACGCGAGCGGCCCTTCGAACACCGCCTTGGCTGCGACCCGCGTCATCACCAGGCCGCTGCCGTCGCTCGCGGTCAAGGACCACGGCGCCGCGGTCTCGTCGCGTGCGGGCTCGGAGGTCGCGAGCTGGACGGTGGCCGCGGTGAGCGGCACCGCCACGACCTCACCGGGCGCGGCCGGCTCGACGGCGGGCTTGCCCGAGCAAGCGGCGCACGCGAGCATGAAGACGGACGAACCGAGACCGGGCAGACGATGGGCCATGCCACTTTGAACGCACGGCCGCGGCGCCCGGCCTAACGCCGCCGGTCATCGCGGCAGCAGCCGAAATCCGTGCGGCGACAGCGGATCTCCGACCAGCGCGATGCGGCCGGCGAGCCAGCCCTCGAGCACGGTGCCGATCACGTCGCGCCGCCAGCTCGTGAACGCCGGCAGCTGCGCCGCGGCGGCGAGCCCGCCTTCGTCGATCGCGCGCGCGATCTCCTCGGCATCGCTGCGCGTAGCGAGCAAGCGGGGCGCGATGTGGGCTTCGTCCGCGACCAGCTGCACGATCGCGACCAGCATGTCGGCCCAGCGCTGCGCGCGTTGACTGGTCGTCCGCGCGCCGGACCGTTCGGTCCGCGGCTCGGACGATACGGTCCGCGGCTCGGACGATACGGTCCGCGTGCCGGACGATGCGATCGCGCTCGCGATCGCGTCGGCGCGCGCCTTCGCGAGCGGCGAGGCGCCCTTCCATTGCCGGATCGCCTGCGCGCTGCTCGGGCGCTGGCGCGCGAGCTCGACGATCACCTTGTCGGTCATCACCTGGCCGAGCGGACGATCGAGCTCGATCGCGACGCGCTGCCGCCAGGCCGCGAGCTCGACGACCGCCGCGCGGGTCGCGTCGTCTTGCCCGCGCGCGCCACCGACGTGCTGCCATGCGGTCTCCGGCGTCACCGCCGCGGCGGCGACCGCATCGACGACGATCTGCGCGCTCTCCTCGCGCACCCACGAAAGCCGCGGACCGAGGCGCGCGACGAGCTTGCCGTAGATCGCCGGGAGATGGCGGACGTCGGCATCGGCATAGGCGAGCTGCGCGTCGCTGAGCGGCCGCTTCGCCCAGTCGGTCCACTGCTGCTCCTTGGCCAGCGACAGCCCGATCAGCTCGTTCGCGAGCGCGGCGAGCCCGACCTGCTCGCCGATCCCGCAGAACGCCGCGGCGAGCTGGGTGTCGACGAGCCCGACCATCCCGGTGCCGAACCGCGCCGCGAGCAACGCGAGATCCTGGCGCGGTGCGTGGGCGACGACGAGCGGATGAGCGGCGAGCGCGCGCGCGATCGGCGCGACATCACCGGCGAGCGGGTCGACCAGCCGGACCTCGGGCGGCGCCGCGACGATCGCCGCCGCCGGCGCATCCAAGCTGGCGTGGTCCAGCCACGCGACCTGCACGAGGCACAGGACCGGAACGAGGCGGTCGGCCGATGCGAACTCGAGGTCGAACGCGACGAGCGGGGCGCGCGTGATTGCCGCGGCAACTCCCGCGACGTCGTCCGGCTCGCTCACGAGCTTCACGCCCCTTTGTATCTGTTAGATTCCGCGTGCGAAAGGTTCCCATGAAGACGAACTCGTTCGGTAGCAAGGCGCACATCTCGGTCGGCACGCAGAACGTCGATCTCTATCGGCTGGACGCCCTCGCCCGCGCGAAGGTCGGCGACGTCGAGACGCTCCCGCTGTCGATGCGCATCCTGCTCGAGAACTTGCTGCGCCACGAGGACGGCAAGACGGTGCTGCCGAAGGACATCGAGGCGGTCGCCGCGTGGAACCCCAAGCACCGCGTCGAGCACGAGGTGCAGCTGCGGCCGGCGCGCGTGCTGATGCAGGACTTCACCGGCGTACCCGCCGTGTGCGACCTCGCGGCGATGCGCGACGCGTTCGTGCGGCTCGGCCGGCCCGGTAGCGCGATCAACCCGCTGCGCCCGGTCGATCTCGTGATCGATCACTCGGTCCAGGTCGACGAGTACGGCACGAACGTGTCGTTCCGGCACAACGTGCAGAAGGAGTACGAGCGCAACCGCGAGCGCTACCTGTTCTTACGGTGGGGCCAGCAGGCGTTCGCGAACATGAAGGTGGTGCCGCCCGGCACCGGCATCTGCCACCAGGTCAACCTCGAGTACCTCGCGCGCGTCGTGTGGAACGACCACGGCGTCGCGTTCCCGGATTCGCTGGTCGGCACCGATTCGCACACGACGATGGTCAACGGCCTCGGCGTGTTCGGGTGGGGCGTCGGCGGCATCGAGGCCGAGGCCGTGATGCTCGGCCAGCCGATGGCGATGCTGATCCCGGAGGTCGTCGGCGTCGAGCTCACCGGCCACTTGCCGGCGGGCGCGACCGCGACCGACGTCGTGCTCACGGTGACGCAGCTGCTCCGCAAGAAAGGCGTCGTCGACAAGTTCGTCGAGTTCACCGGCGCCGGCCTGGCCTCGCTGTCGCTGCCCGATCGCGCGACGATCGCGAACATGGCGCCCGAGTACGGCGCGACGATGGGCTTCTTCCCGGTCGACGACGAGACGCTCGCTTATCTGAAGTTCACCGGCCGCGCCGACGATCACGTCGCGCTCGTCGAGCGCTACTGCAAGGAGAATCTGCTGTGGCACGACCCACGCGCCAGGCTGCGCTTCTCCGACACGCTCGCGCTCGATCTGTCGACGGTCGAGCCGTCGCTGGCCGGGCCGGCGCGCCCGCAGGATCGCGTGCCGCTCGCCGGCTCGCGGCGCGCGTGGCGCAAGGCGGTCGGCGGCATCCTCGGCGACAAGGCCGAGTGCGACGCGGCCGCGGTCGACCGCTGGGCGGCAGACGGCGGCCCGGCCGCGCCCGGCCGGCTCGCCCACAGCGTGCAGGTCACGACCGATCACGGCACGTTCTCGCTCGGCCACGGCGCGGTCGTGATCGCGGCGATCACGAGCTGCACGAACACGTCGAACCCGTCGGTCATGCTCGGCGCCGGCCTGCTCGCGCAGAAGGCAGTCGCGCGCGGCCTCACCACGAAGCCGTGGGTCAAGACGTCGCTCGCGCCCGGGTCGCAGGTCGTCACCGACTACTTCGCGAAGGCGGGCGTGACCGCCGCGCTCGACCAGCTCGGGTTCAACCTCGCCGGCTACGGCTGCACGACGTGCATCGGCAACTCCGGCCCGGTCCACGACGCGATCGCCGCCGCCGTGAAGGACCACGATCTCGTCGTGTGCTCGGTGCTGTCGGGCAACCGCAACTTCGAGGGCCGCGTGAATCCGGTCGTGCGCGCGAACTACCTCGCGTCGCCGCCGCTCGTCGTCGCGTACGCGCTCGCCGGCACGATGAACATCGATCTCGAGACCGAGCCGCTCGGCGTGGGCAAGGACGGCAAGCCGGTGTTCCTGCGCGACATCTGGCCGTCGCCCGCCGAGATCACCGAGGTGATGCGAAAGGCGATCCAGCGCGACCAATATCGCGAGCGCTACGCGCACGTGCTCGACGGCGACGATGAGTGGCGCGCGCTCGCGGTGCCGGCCGGCGACACGTTCGCGTGGGACGACAAGTCGACGTACATCCGCAAGCCGCCGTTCTTCGACGCGATCAAGAAGGGCGTGCCGGCGCCGGCGCCGCGCGACATCGCCGGCGCGCGCGTGCTCGCGCTGCTCGGCGACTCGATCACGACCGACCACATCTCGCCGGCGGGCAACATCGCGAAGACGTCGCCGGCCGCGAAGTACCTCGAGTCGCACGGCGTGAAGCCCGCCGACTTCAACCAGTACGGCGCGCGCCGCGGCAACCACGAGGTGATGGTGCGCGGCACGTTCGCGAACATCCGCTTGAAGAACCTGCTGGTCAAAGGTGTCGAGGGCGGCGTCACCATGTTCTTTTCCAAACCGGGAACACGGTCGGCGGGAGTGCCCGGCGCCGCGCAGATGTCGATCTACGACGCCGCGATGAAGTACGAGGCCGAGGGCGTGCCGCTCGTCGTGATCGCGGGCGACCTCTACGGCAGCGGCAGCTCGCGCGACTGGGCCGCGAAGGGCACGCTCTTGCTCGGCGTGCGCGCGGTGATCGCGAAGAGCTTCGAGCGCATCCACCGCTCGAACCTGATCGGCATGGGCGTCCTGCCGCTCCAGTTCGAGCACGGCCAGGACGCCGCGTCGCTCGGCCTGACCGGCGACGAGACGCTCGCGATCGAGGGCATCTCGGACGGGCTCTCGCCGAAGAAGAAGCTCGCGGTGCGCGCCGACGGCAAGACGTTCCACGTGATCGCGCGCGTCGACACGCCGCAGGAGGTCGAGTACGTGAACGCCGGCGGCATCCTCAGCTACGTGCTGCGTCAGCGCGCCGAACAAGCCTGAGGGCCTCGAGCCGCGGCATCGGCCGTCCGGCGCGCGATCGCGAGCGCGCGACGGACGAGCTCGGGCGGTCCGAGCCGCGCGAGCGAGGCGACGCGCAGCCAGTACAGCGTGTCTCCGCGAGCGCCGGCGAGCGCGCACAGCGCGAGCTGGCGCGCGACGTGGCGAAACATCGAGTCGCGCGGCGTGGCGGCCGCGATCTTCACCGCGAGCGAAGCGAGCTGCTCGTGTTCGGGGTCGCGCATGTCAGTCCTCGCTCTCCGCGGCCTTGGTGCGGCCGAGCGGCAGCCGCGGCTTGCGCCGCGTGTGGAGCTGCCAGGTCTTCATGCGATCGGCGAACGTCGACTTCGGCATGCCGAGCGACGCGGCGGCCGCGCGGATCGTGCCATGCGTCTGCAGCGCCTGCTCCATCGCGCCGCGCAACACGACCTGATACGGCGCGATCGCGCCGACGTCGATCAGCGGCGGCGTGGTGCTCGACAGGCGCTGGCGCATGGCCGCATCCGGGAAGAAATCGCGCGGACCGAGCTCGTCACCGCCGAGCGCGACCGCGCGCGCGATCGCGTGGCGCAGCTCGCGCACGTTGCCCGGCCAGCCGTACCCCGCGAGTGCCATCCACGCTTCGTCGCTGACGTGCTTCGCGCCGAACTCCGGCGCGAGCTCTTGCAACATCGCCTCGACGAGCTCGCCGAGGTCCGCGATGCGCTCGCGCAGCGGCGGCAACGACAGCACGACGGTCGCGAGCCGGTGATACAGGTCGAGCCGCATTCGCGACGACTCGGTGCCGAGCCCCTCGGTGCGGTTGGTCGCCGCCACGATGCGCACGTCGATCGCGCGATCGGAATGGCCGCCGACGCGCCGCACGCGCTTGGCCTCGAGCGCACGCAACAGGTTCGGTTGCAGCTCGATCGGGAGCTCGCCGATCTCGTCGAGGAACAGCGTGCCGTTGTTCGCCTCGATGAAGTAACCATCGCGGCTGTCGGCGGCGCCGGTGAACGAGCCCTTCTCGTGCCCGAACAGCTCGGACGCGATCAGCTCGCGCGGAATCGCACCGCAGTTCACCGCGACGAACGGGCCGTCGGCTCGCCGCGATGCCTCGTGGATGACGCGCGCGAGCAGATCCTTGCCGGTGCCGGTCTCGCCGAGGATCAGCATGCTGCAGTCGGTCGGCGCGGCGCGCACGGCTTGCTCGACGGTGGCGCGCAGCACCGGATCGTGACCGCGCAGCGACTCGAGCGCGGTCGGGCGTTCGCCGCCCCCCGACGCGGCGACGGCCACGAGTGTCGTGCGGCCGACGCGCAGGTGCGCGCCGACGCGAAGCTCGGCCGCTTCGATCGGATTTCCATCGAGGAACGTGCCGTTGCGCGAATCGTTGTCGCGAACGACGACGCTGCCGCCCGGCCGGCGCTCGATCAAGCAATGCCGGCTCGAGACGAACGGATCGCGCACCGTGAAATCGCAACTCGGACTCGAGCCGACGACCCAGCGCCGGCGCTCGTCGAGCTCGAACACTTCCCCCGTGGTCTGGTCTCGCAAGGCGACCACGTTGCCGACGCGCCGGCGGTCGGGCGTCATCGATTCTGTTCTGCTTTCGCGAAAGCTCTCGCTCATGGCATCTCCTCCGTGGGGCCTTATCGACCACACGCGCGCGCCGTTGCTTTGCGCCCCGCATGCCGCCGCAACCGCGCGAAATCGCATCGCGTGCTGTCCGGAGTGTCCGCACGCCGTCCATCTCGGACGGACACGAACGGACAACCGACCTCAGCGCGCGCTCGTTACGGCTTGTACTCGAACGCGCCGATGTCGTCGCGCGCGCCCTGTGGGCGCGACGTGCCGTCGTAGTCGATCGAGGGATCGCTGCCGGTGACGATCGCGGCGTCGATCGCGGGACTTCCGGTCGCGAGATGGAAGTCGCCGCTCGCGGCGTCCACGAAGCGCGGATCTAGCGTGATGTTTCCGGCGACGGTGTTGACGGTCTGAGGGTATGTGATGTTGTTGTTGAACGTGCAGAGGTTGTTGCCGTTAGGGCCGTGGTTGAGGATCGCGCCCTCGATGTTGTTCGGATCGTCGAAGATGTCGTTGATGAACGTGATGTTCGTGGGTGCGAGCAGATCCTCGCAGTCCGCAATCGGCGACCCCCCGCACTCTGGGCAATAGAACGTGCTGTACGTGACCTGGACGTTGATGGTGCCGCCCGTGTCTATGCCGGTGCCGAACTGGCCAATGTTGACCGAGTTGGTCATCGTGAAGGTCAGGTTCTTGGCAGCGTTGATCCCGAAATTCCCGATGCTTCGGTCGATCGTGATGATGTTGTTGTCCTCCACTAACATATTCGGCGGACCACTGAGCTGCTCGAAGTCGAGCATGCAACCGGTGAGCTGGATGAAACCCTGAACGCTAACCTGGCGCACCGTGCCGCTCGTGGTGTTGCAATTGAATGCGTAGGGTGCCGCGAGCCCTGCGATCGCGAGGCCACGCAGGTTGAGCTTCGAGCCAGTGCTGGTGAGCTCACCGGTCAGCGTCGCCCCAGTTCCGACGATGTCGTACGAGGCCGCCGAGAGTGCCATGGTCGCGGTCGTGTAGTTCCCTGGCAACATCCGCAGCCACGGGTGCTCCAGATCGACGGCCGCAACAGCGGTGCTGAGCGAGCACGGCATTGCTTGCGAGCAATCCGCCGAGTCCGGGCCAGTCGGCGACGCGTAGCGAATCATCGTCGCATCGACGCACGTCCCCATGTCGATGTCGCAGACCTGGCTATCGCATTCGGTATCGGCCGCGCACGCACGACACGAGCTCGTGCCCGTATCGCACACAGGTGCGCTCGCCGGGCATTCCATGTTCATCGTGCACTCGACGCACACGCCGCTCGCACAGTGCGTCTTGCTCGGATCATCTCCGGCGCCCGGGCACTGCGTGTCGTCGGTGCACGCCGCCGCGCACAATCCATCGACACAGTACGGATCGCTCGACTCGCAGTCGCTCGACGAGGTCATGCACGTCTCGGCGATGCACTGGTTGCCGCGACAGACGAGCCCATCGCTGCACGTGCTGCCATCCGGAATGTCGTTAGCTGCACAGTCGGCGGTGTCGGTGCAGCAGCGGTCGGGGTTCGGCTTGGTGCATGCGACCAGGCCAAGGAGGCTCACGAGAATCACATTGCGCATGCCCATGTTCTCGACCACTCCCTCCAGCGGTTGCGCCCGCCATTGTACTGCGGAGTTACGACGACCAGGCGTGCGTATATGCGTCCATGAACGCCTTCGCGACCTTCTCGAGGTCTTCCTTCGGCGCGATCTTCGCGAGCGCTTCCTTCGTAGGTAGTGGGTCGTCGATGTAGGCCGCCATGACCGTCGCCTGGTTCACGCCGTCGTTGTAGTACAGGATGTACATGTCCGAGTACGCGCCGCCGCCCGAGGCTGGGTCACGGGCCATACCCAGCTGATAGGTGAAGATCATCGGCGCCCCTTCGAGGTCGGTCTTTCCCACCTCGAACACGGTGTCCTTCGCCTGCTGGAGCGCGGGGGCGAGGTTGCTCTTGAGCGAGGGCTTGTCCTTCCACTTCGCGAGATCCATCGGATCACACGTGCCCTTGCATGGCTCGATGATGATGATGGCGCGGAGCTTGGGAAAGGTCTGCGTCTCCTGGCGCTGTACGATGCGCTCGCCGTTGTTGAATGGCCGCAGATTGAAGCCGGGGAACTTCAGGGCGCCGAGCTTGTCGAAGATCGGCTTGTCGATCGGCTTCGTCGTCTTGAGGGGCGGCGTGCCGGTCTCCGGCGGAAGCGCGAGCTCGGCCGCGGTCGGCTGATGCGGCGCCGGCGCGCTGCCGGTCTCGGCGGCGGCTGGTTCTTCATGCGTCGGCTTGCCCTTGCAACCGACGGCCAAGACGCACA
>Ga0335083_10000801_pt1 | contig 45327 bp, 40 predicted proteins | sample Lox_Sample_42_FD_206716 | JGI IMG/M metagenome (GOLD analysis project Ga0335083, IMG submission 206716) | Soil microbial communities from Loxahatchee National Wildlife Refuge, Florida, United States - Lox_Sample_4.2 | ecosystem: Environmental > Terrestrial > Soil > Wetlands | place: USA...
GACGTGGCCGCGGATCTCGCACGCGGCGGCCATCACGATCTCGATGTCGTTCACGTCGTGCGTCGCGTGCACGTCCTTCGCTTGCACGGTGACGAGGCCGGCGTGGCTCGCCCCGAGCCCGTAGCTGCCGGCGGGCACGCGCAACGCGAAGCGGCCGTGGTCGTCGGTCTCGGCGACGTCGGTGCCGAGCGTCGGCTTCGATGCGCCCGACGCGCGCACGATCGCGTGCGCGACCGCGGCGCCGGTGTCGTCGACGACGCGGCCGGCGATCACCGACTCGCGCCACACCGCGAGCTCGACGTTCGCGACATCGGCGCGTGCGGCGATCAGCGGCATCGCGAGCTCGTCGGGCGCGCCGACCTGGTCCGCGGTCGGGCCCGGGTCGAGTCGCACGCGCTCGGCGGGCCCGGCCGAGATCACGCCGGCGCCGCGCACCGCGAGCCGGTAATCGCCGGGGACGACCGCGAGGGCGAACGTACCGTCGGCGGCGGTCATCATCGAGGTCTCGCCGAGCTCGCCGCGCGCGAGCACCTCGGCGCCGGAGATGGTGTCGCCGGTGGTCGCGAGGATCACGCGGCCGGAGATCGTCACGAGCGTGCGTGCAGCGGCAGCGGCAGCGGCAGCGGCAAGCGCGGGGCGGTAGCGGGAGCCGGCGGCAGCAGCGGGATCGGCCGCGGCCGCGGGATCGGCCGCGGTGCCGGTAGCGGCAGCGGGAGCGGCAACGGGCGCTGGCACCGCGCGCGTGCGGTCGAGTCCAAGCACGAGCGCGAGCAAGAGCCCGAGCAACACGACGATGCGCGTGCGAGACACCAACATGTCGAATAGCAAACGCCGGTGCTATTGCAACGCTTCGATCACGATCGCGGTGATGTTGTCCTTGCCGCCGCGCTGGTTCGCGAGTGCGACCGCAGACTCCGCGCACTCTTCGAGGGGCCCTTCGCCACACAGATCGCTCACGTCCTTGTCGCCGGTGAAGTAACCGTGCAGGCCGTCGCTGCACAGGAGGAACCGGTCGCCGGCCGCGACGTCGATGTCGGCGGTGTCGACCTGCACGTAGTCCTTGTGGCCGACCGCGCGCGTGATGACGTTCTTGCCGCTCGCCTTTTCGGCCTCGGCCTTCGTCATCATCCCGTGCTTGACCTTGTAGTTGATGAGCGTGTGGTCCTCGGTGAGCTGGAGCACGGCGCTCTGCCTGACCCGGTACACGCGGGAATCTCCGACGTGCACGGCGAACGCCATGCCGCCGCGTACGAGCAGCGCGGACAGCGTGGTCGACATGCCCTTCTTCTCGGGATCGAGCTCCGCCATCCCGTAGACCATGTAACAAGCGTTCTTGACGCCGGCCTCGAGCAGGCGGCGGATCTCCCACACGCACTCCTGATCGCCGAACGTCAGCCGCTCCACGAGGTGATCGACGTCGCGCGCGGCGCCGTAGACCCATGACTTCAGGTGATCGACGGCCTCGCGGCTCGCGATCTCGCCCTTGTTGTGCCCGCCGACGCCGTCCGCGACCACGTAAAAACCACGTGCATCGTCGCGGAAAAACGCGTCTTCGTTGTGCTGACGCTTGCGGCCGATGTCGGTCCGCGCCACCGAGTGCAGCTTCAAGGGACCACCCGATCGCATCGTAACATGGCCCCGGTCGGCTTCGCTTGCTACGCTGCAGTCGTGGATGACGGGCCACAACTCGCGACCGTGCTGCGCGAGCGTTCGAGCGAGATCCTGGCCGGCTGGATCGCCCGCTTCGAGCGCTCGCCGCTGCGCTTCCGGCGCGCCGCGAAGGCGAGCACGTACACGGCTCAGGTCGCGAGCCTCGTCGAGGCGCTGACCGAGGCGGTCGCGCACGACGGCGGTGCCGCGGAGTCGCTGCGTCCCGGCTCGGATGCGACGCGCGAGCTCGAGCGCAGCGCGGCGTTTCTCGGCGCGCAGTTCGCGAGCGAGGGCGCGACCGGTTACGACATCGCCGCGCTCCTGCTCGAGCTGCGCGACGTGATCGCCGGCAGCTGCGAGCCGGCCGAGTCCGCGGCGCTCACGCGCTTGTTCGAGTGGCTGACCGTGATCGCGCTCGACGGGTTCGCCGCGTCGGGGCTGCAATCGTTGCGCGAGCAGACGAGCGAGCAGCTCGAGATGGGTACGCCGGTCGTCGAGATCCTGCCGAAGGTGCCGGCCGTGATGCTCGTCGGTGCGCCGTCGGCGAACGTGCTCGATGGCTTGCTGTCGCGCGCGTGGATGATGGCGGTGTCGACCGGAGCGCCGTGCCTCATCATCGATTGCGGTGGCCTCGCCGAAGCGGGCGAGCGCATGTTCGAGCGCGGCTACACGAGCTTCCTCAAGCAAGCCGAGGGCAGCGCGCTGCAGGTGCTGGTGTCGACCGCGCGGCGGCCGCTGCGCGAGCTCGCCGAGAAGCTGACGAGCGCGCACGGGCTCTCGTTCCAGCACTTCGATCGCTTCGACAGCGCCGTCTCGCACGCGCTCGAGCGCGCGGGGCACTTATTGATGCGTCGCGGCTGAATGGCGCGCATCTTCGGTATGATACGATCCTAGCTCCGGTGGGTGATTTCCCGATCGGCTTCGGCCGCTACACGCTCATCGAGCGGATCGCGCTGGGTGGGATGGCCGAGCTGTTTCTCGCGACCGCGCCGGGCGAGCACGGGTTCACGAAGAAGGTCGTGATCAAGCGGCTCTTGCCGCACCTCTCCGCCGACGACACGTACAAGGCGATGTTCATCGACGAGGCGAAGCTCACCGCGCGCCTCGTGCACCCGAAGATCGCACAGACGTTCGAGCTCGGGCGCGTCGACGACGCGCTCTTCATCGCGATGGAGTTTGTCGACGGCATCGACGTGCTCGCGCTGTTGCGCGAGTTCGCGTCGCGGCGGCGCCGCGTCGAGCCGCAGCTCGCGGCGTGGATCGCGCACGAGGTGCTCGACGCGCTCGAGTACGCGCACAACCTGGCCGGCGAAGACGGGCGCGCGCTCGGCATCGTGCATCGCGACATCTCGCCGTCGAACGTGCTGCTCAGCGTGCGCGGCGACGTCAAGCTCGTCGACTTCGGCATCGCGCGCGCGAAGGATCCGGATCGCGCGCACAAGAGCAAGAGCGGCACGCTCAAGGGCAAATACGGCTACATGTCGCCCGAGCAAGTGATCGAGATGCCGCTCGACGGGCGCAGCGACGTGTTCTCGGTCGGCGTCGTGCTCGCCGAGTTGCTGACGGGCCGCCGGTTGTTCGCCGCGCCGAACGAGCTCGACGTGCTGCTGATGGTGCGCGACGCGAAGCTCGGCCGCTTCGAGAAGTACGGCGCCGACATCGAGCCCGGGCTCGCGACCATCGTGCGCACCGCGCTCAAGAAGCAGGTCGACGAGCGCTGGCAGAGCGCGCTGGCGTTTCGCGAGGCGCTCGCCGAGTGGTTGTTCGACAACCGCCACCGCATGACGAACAAGGCGGTCGCCGATGTCGTCGGCGAGCTCCGCGACGCCGTGCTCGAGCGCCGCCAGCAAGCGCAGACCGCGAGCGCCGCGAACACCGCCGTGCTCGACGATCTCGCCGCCCGTGCGCCGAGCCAGAGCGACGGCGCGCCCGCGGCGATCGGCCTCGACGAAGACCTCAGCATGCCGGTCATCTCGATGAGCTACGACCACGAGCAGGCGGATCCGCCGGCGCGCCCGGTGACCGCGAGCGATCTCGCGGCCTCGGCACGGCAAGCTCATGTCGCGGCGCCGGTGCAGGCGCGCACGAAGACGAACAGGTCTTCGGCGAACGCGAGCGGCGCGCTCGCGCGTGCGCCGAATCAGCCGAGCGCATCGCCGCGGGCGCTCGCCGCGGCCGATGCCGTCGTGGAGATCCCGATCGCCGACACGATCAGCGGCGCGGTCGAGGCGATCGTGCTACCCGAGGCGCGCTCGCCCGATCGCGAGGGCAGCCGACCGTTCCGCATCGAGGAAGACTCGGTGACGCGCGCGTTCGACGATCTCACCGAAGAGCCGGCGGTCGTGCGCTCGAAGGACATCGCGATCCCGTCGCCGGACGAGCTCGCGCGCAAGAAGCCGCCGACGCCGCCGCTGCTCGCCGACATCACCGAGCAGCCCGACGACGCCGGCGATTTCTCGACGACCTCGCCGATGCGCGTGCTGTTCCGGCTGATGACCGCGCGCGCGACCGGCCTGCTCGTCGTCGCGGTCGGTGGGATCAAGAAGGAGATCTACGTTCGCGACGGTCAGCCCGAGTACGTGTCGTCGAACGTGGCGAGCGAGCTGTTCGGCAATTACCTCGTCACGAAGGGCGTGCTCAGCGACGGCGAGCTCGCGATGGCGCTCGCGATGATGCCGCACTACGGCGGCAAGCTCGGCGACACGCTCGTCGGGCTGGGGCTGCTCAAGCCGCTCGAGGTGTTCCGCCACCTCACGCGTCAGGTGCGCACGAAGATCATCGACGTGTGCACGTGGAACAAGGGCGCGTTCGCGTGGTACTCGGGCCGCGAGAATCCACGCGAGGCGTTTCCGCTCGACTTCAACGCGTTCGAGATCCTCGGCGCGGGCGCGATGAGCCTGTCGGACGAGGTCGCCGACGGCTGGGTCGCCAAGCACGGCGGCGACAAGCTGCGCGCGTCGCGCGCGCGCCGCGTCGGGCCCGAACGCTTCGAGGTCAAAGGCCTGGTCGAGCTCGCCGAATCGCTCGACGGCCGGCGCACCGTGTCCGAGCTGGTCGAGGGCCAGCCCACGCACGAGGACCGCATGCGCGTCGGGCGAATGCTGTGCTTGCTCGAGGCATGCGACCTCGCGAAGCCGGCCTGAGTGCGGAGATCGTCCCGTGGGTTACCACCTCCGGATGAAGCGCGCGGCCGGCGAGGCGCCGATCTCTGCCGCCGAATGGCGCGCGTTCGTGAAGACGCAATCCGACATGGAATGGAGCACGCAGGATTGGTACGAGCAGCGCGAAGGAAAGAAGGTCGTGCGCTACTACGCCGTCCTTTGGACTGGATCGAAGTATCGCGACGAGCACCCGGGACACCGCAGCATCCCGTTCTGGTTCATCTGCGGTGTGGTGTCGAGTCCGGCGATGGCTCCCGAGGACAACCTGCACTTCGACGCGGTCGCGAGAGCGCTCGGCGCGCAGGTGCTCGGCGAAGACGGACCACTCGACGAGGGCATGCCCGCGACGAGCCGATCGGCGAAACGCTCGAAGCGGCGCCGTCGGTAGACGAGTCGGTGCGCATTACAACCCGGCCGCGGCGAGCGCGGCGGCGAACCGCGCGGGCACCGGCGCTTCGATGACGCCGGCGCCGGGCAGCTCGAGCTTCGCGGCGTGCAAGAAGAAGCCGTCGTGGCCGGCGAGCGCCGCGCCGCCGTAGCGCGTGTCGCCGGCGATCGGCGCGCCGACGTGCGCGAGGTGGGCGCGGACCTGGTGCATGCGGCCGGTGTGGGCGCGGCAGCGCACGAGCGCGTGGGTGTCCGACGCGCGCACGAGCTCGAACGTCGTCACGGCCGGCAGGCCGTCGGCGTAGTCGACACGGACGTGATCGCCGCGCTGGGCGAGCGGCGCGTCGCACTCGCGCGACACCGGGCGGCCGCACGTGATCGCGAGGTACTCCTTCGCGACCCGCCCGCCGTGAAACGCATCGCGCAGCTCGCGATACGCCGCGGCCGTACGCGCGGCGACGAGCACGCCCGACGTGCCGATGTCGAGCCGGTGCACGAGGCCGCCGTCGCGATCGTCGTCGCCGATCTCCGCGCATTCCGGCCAGCGCGCCGCGATCGCGTTCGCGATCGTGCCGAGCTCGCCCGCGCGCAGCGGCTGCGACGGCACGCCCGCGGGCTTCGCGACCGCCACGAAATCCGCGCGCTCGACCAGCACGTCGAGCGCGACGCTCGCGTCGGGCAGCGGTCGCCGCGCGGCGCCGCTCGCCGGCTCGTCGGCGAGCTCGATCTCGTCGCCGGCGGCGACGCGGTCACCTTTCTTCACGCGCTTGCCCGCGACGCGCACCGCGCCGCGCTCGAACAGCTCGGCGAGCGCGCGCCGGCCGGCGCCGGGGAAATGCTTCGCGAGGACCTTGTCGATGCGGCCGGCTTCCGCCGCGGTCAGCTTGCGCACGCCGCGATCATTGCACGACCGTCGCGCAGCCGAGCGTGATGTCGACCTTTCCGGTCATGTCGACCTCGATGCCCGAGCACGACGACTCGCACAGGATGATCTCGGTCGGCATCGCCGGATTGTCGTAGTACCAGCCGTTGCCGCTCGCCGGGCAGTTCGCCTTGCTCGTCACGTAGGGCAGCGTCACCGGCTGCCCGCCGTTGCCCGGCTGATAGACGATGTTGACCTCGTTGTAATCGACCGGGCCCGAGCCGGTCGGGATCGTGTACACGCAGCCGAGCGCGGCGTGACGGATCGCGTTCATCGCGTCGAGGAACTGCTGGTTGACGTTGCCGCCGGTGTCGACGAGGAACGCGTTCATCGAGCTGCCGGCCTGCGCGATGCCGTCGAGGTTCGACGTGTCGGTGCCGACGCCGATCACGAACGTCGGGATCTTCGGCGTGCCGGTCGCCGCGGCCGACGCGATCGCGTCGATGTCGGACAGCGTCGTGTCGCATTCGGTCGGATCGCCGTCGGTCGCGAGGATCACCGCGACCGCGTCCATCGTGTGCGCCTGCGCCCACGTCTTCGCGTGATCGACCGCGCCCTGCAGCGCCGCCGAGGTCGGCGTCGACGTGCTCGGCGAGTGGCCCGCGAGCGACGACGTGATCGCGGACTTCACGCCGGGCAGCGGCGCGATCTCGACCGCGGCGTGCGCGTAATCGCTCGCGGTGCACGAGTCGCCGAACGCGCTGCCGCTCGCCGGCAAGCCGAAGTACTGCAGCCCGACCGAAACGCCGGCGAGCCCGCTCTGGCCGAGGAACGTCGTGATCGCGGCCGTCACCGCGCTCCACTTCGTGCCGCCGCCGTTCACGGTGTCGTCCATCGACGCCGACTGATCGAGCATGATGTAGAGATCGAGCGCGACCTGCTCCGCCGTGACGACGGAGGTCGCGCACGGCGGCGCATCGACGGTGAGACCTCCGCCACTGCCGGCGTCGGCCGTGTCGTGTCCGTTCACCTTGCTCGGGCCGCACGCAGCGGCACCGAGCGCGAAAATTCCGACGACGAAGATCGAGCTCGCGTTCGCGTTCGACAAAGCACCCTCCTGGCTTTGTGACGGCGCGACGGTACGCTCGTCGGCGAGCGCGAAACAACTTGGATCTTTTTGCTCAACTCGTGCAGGTCACTGCACGACCGTCGCGCAGCCGAGCGTGATGTCGACCTCGCCCATCGTGTCGGCTTCGATCGCCGTGCACGTCGAAGAGCACAGGATGATCTCCGTCGGGGTCGTCGGATTGTCGTAGTACCAGCCGTTGCCGCTCGCGGGGCAGTTCGCCTGGCTCATCACGTACGGCAGCGTGACCGGATTGCCGCCGCCGCCCGGCTGGTAGACCACGTTGACCTGGCTGTAGTCGACCGGGCCCGAGCCCATCGGGATCGTGTACGCGCAGCCGAGCGCGGCATGACGGATCGCGTTCATCGCATCGAGGAACTGCTGGTTGACGTTGCCGCCCGTATCGACCAGGTACGCGCTCGTCGATCCGCCGGCCTGTGCGATGCCGTCGAGGTTCGACGTGTCGGTGCCGACGCCGATCACGAACGTGAGGATCTTCGGCGGGCCGGCCGCCGCGGTCGCCGCGATCGCGTCGATGTCGGTGAGGCTCGTGTCGCACTCGGTCGGATCGCCGTCGGTCGCGAGGATCACGACCGCGACATCGCTCGGATGCGCCTGCTGCCACGCCTTGGCGTGATCGACTGCGCCCTGCAGCGCCGCCGACGTCGGCGTCGACGTGCTCGGCGAGTGCATGCTCATCGACGACTCGATCGCGGTCGCGACCCCGGGCAGCGGCGCGATCTCGACGGCCGGTGTCGCGTAGTCGCTCGCGGTGCACGAGTCGTTGCCGCCGAGCTGGCCGAGGTATCCGAGGCACGCGCCGGCGATGCACGGCCCGCACGCGGTGGCGCCGCAATCGGCGTCGACGGTGCAGCTCAGCACGGTGCAGCTGTTGCTCGTGCCGGCCGGCACCGCGAAGTACTGCAGGCCGACCGAAACCCCGTCGAGGCCGGGTTGGCCGAGGAAGGTCTGGATCGCGCTCGTCACGGCCGACCACTTCGTGCCGCCCATGACCGAGTCGCTCATCGAGCTCGACTGATCGAGCATGATGTAGAGATCGAGCGGGACCTGGTCGGCCTTGGTCACCGACGTCGCGCAGGTCGGCGCGTCGACGGTGAGACCGCCACCACCACCGCCGCCACCATCACTGCTGCCGCGATCTTTCGGACCGCAGGCACCAACGAGCGCGAAGAGACCGACGCAGAGCCAGCTGTGGTTCGGCAAAGCACCCTCCTAGCCTTGACGCCCGGGACGGTAAGCCGGGCGTTTTGGGTCAGCAAGGTGTTTTTCGTGCACAAGTCGGATTCACACCGGCTCGAACAGCAGCGCCGACACGATGGTGTTGGGCGGAATCTCGGTCGCCTCCGCCGTGAGCTCGACCAGCGCGTTGCAGCCGATCAGCGAGGTCAGCATCGCCGAGCCTTGCTTTGCATGGGGATGCGCGATCAGGTGCTCGCCGTTGCGCACGACTCGTACACGCAAGTAGTGGCAGCGCCCGGCCGGCTTGCGGTAGCCGCGCACGAGCTGGACCGGCGCGCGCGGCCGCGCCGTCACCGCGAGCCCCTGCATCGCGAGCAGCGCCGGACGCACGAACAGCTCGAACGCGACGAACGTCGACACCGGGTTGCCGGGAAGCCCGAACACCGGTGTCTTGCCGTTCATGCCGAACGAGAACGGCTTGCCCGGCTTCATCGCGACCTTCCACAGCTCGAGCTCGACGCCGGCGGCGGCGAGCGCGCCGCGCACGTGATCGCGATCGCCGACCGACACGCCCCCGGTCGTGATCACGACGTCGTGATCCATCGCGCTCGCGAGCATCGCGGCCATCGCGATCGGATCGTCCTTCGCGATGCCGAAGTAGGTCGCGGCGCCGCCGCACGCGTGGACGAGCGCGCCGAGCATGTGCGACGACGAATCGACGATCTGACCGGGGAGCGGCTGAGTCGTGACGTCGACGAGCTCGTCGCCGGTCGTGATCAGCGCGACGCGCGGCGCGCGCCGCACCGACAGCTCGACCAGGCCGAGCGCGGCGAGCAGCGCGAGCTCGCCGGCGCCGAGGCGCGTGCCGCCGGTGACCGCGATCTCGCCCGGCGCGATGTCCTCGCCGGCGCGCCGTACGTTGTCGCCGACCCGCGCGGCCGGCAGCGTGACCGTCGCTCCTGCCACGCGCGCATCCTCTTGAATGACGACGGTGTCGAGGCCGGCCGGCATCGGCGCGCCGGTCAGGATGCGGATCGCGACGCCGGCCGGCACCGGTTCGGCCATCACCTGGCCGGCCGCGACCATGCCGACGACGGGCAGCGTCGCGGGGAGCTCGGCGGCGCGCGCGGCGTAGCCATCCATCGCCGAGTTGTCGAAGATCGGCAGCGCGCGCGCGGCACGGACGTCGTCGGCGAGCACGCGGCCGCCCGCGTCGGCGAGCGGGACGCGCTCGGCGGGCAGCGGCTCGATGCGGCGGGCGACGGCGCGCGCCGCGTCTGCGACCGAGAGCATGCCGATTCGTACCGCGAATCACGTGCCGATCGGCAGCACGATGCCGGTGATGTCGCTCGCGTCGGCGGGCGATGCGAGGAACAAGCACGCCGGCGCGGCATCGGCGCGGTCGGCATGGGCCGCGATCGCGTTGATGCGGATGCCGCGGTCCGCGAGCTGGCGCGCGAGCACCTTCGTGTACTCGTCGATCGCGGCGGCGCACGCGGCGTAGTCGGCGAGCTCGGGCGCGACCGGCGCGGTCGCGATGATCGCGGAGCCGAGCGACAGGTGCGGGATCGCGGCCTGCGCGAGATGGACGTACGCGAACAGGCTCGCGCGGAACGCGTGCTCGAGGCCGTCGGCGGTCATCCGATCGCCGGGCAGGCGCATCGGACTCGGCGCGTTCGCGACCAGGATGTCGAGTCCGCCGAGCTCGTCGACCGCGAGCATCACGAGCTCGCGGCAGAACGCTGGATCCTCGAGGTCGCCCGGCGCGATCAGGCACGGCCGGCCGGCCGCTCGCTCGATCGCGTCGCGCGTCTCTTCCGCGGCGCCGACCTCGTCGGGCGAGCACGAGATGCACACGTCGGCGCCTTCACGTGCGAACAGCTCGGCCACCGCGCCGCCGAGCTCGGAACCGCCGCCGGTGATCAGCGCGCGCTCGCCTGCGAGTTTTTCGCGGACGCGATGGAAAACGGCTCGGTGAACCATGCCGGGCTACGTTGCAATCGCCGTGCGCTACGGGTGCAGCCCGACGATCACCTTGGCGATCGGATGATCCGGTGTGCCGGTCGACGCGCCGACGCCGACGTTCAGGTCCCAGCGCCGGCCGCGCACGTCGGCGACCGCGAACGCGCGCGCGACATCTTCGCTGCCGAGCGCGTCGACGGGCCCGAACGCGCCGTACGCCTCGACGCCGACCATGACGCGGTCGTTCACGACGTAGGCGAGCTTCGCGCACGGCTGCAGCTGCGGCCGGCCGGCGAGCGCGCCGCCGAGATCGGTGTCGACGATCGGATTCACGGCGGCGTAGATCGCGCCGACGCGCAGGTCGGCGATCGGCCGGATCTCGCTGCCGTAGACGTTCGGCTCGAACTGCGCCGGCACGTCCGACAGCTCGAAGTTGATCGCGAGCCCGAGCCGCTCGCGCCACAGCCGGCGCGGCCAGCGCAGCTTCGCGCGCAGCTTCGCGCCGGCGTACGCGAGGTCGCCTGCCGTCGTCAGCGCGGTCTGGAAGTAACCGCCGAGCTCGAGCCAGTCGAACATGCCGTAGTGCGGCTCGAACGTCAGGTGCGCCTGATCGGGCGCGGCGTGGATCAGATGATAGTTGAGGTGCATCTCGATGCCGGGATCGCCGGGCCGCGCGGTGTCGGCGTCGTAGACCTGGATCTCGAACTCGTCCTGCGCGGACGCGAGCGCGGCGTGCGCCACGATCGCGAGCACGATCGCCGCGCGCACGATCAGAACTCGGCGTGCAACCGCGCACCGAATACGTGAACAGGCCCGCGATCGGAGTTGAACGCGGGGTTGACGATAAACTGATAGTCGCCCGACAGATAAATCGAGGACGCTATATTTGCGCCGTAGAACAGCTCGGCGATCGTCTCGGTGCCGGGCGTGAGCTTGCCGTCGCCAACGAAGCCGTCGATGCCTCCGAGCTCGAGGTACTTCGCGTGCTCGTCGGAGATCCACCCCGCGCCGAGGCCGATGCCAGCGTAGTCGTTGCGCCGGCACCAGCGCCCACCACGCGCGAGCGCGCCGACCGCGACCGAGCGATCGGTCGGGGTGAACGCCTCGACCTCGGTCTCGCCGTCGGCGTACATCGCGCGCGCGAATACGCCGATGTCCCGCGCGACCTCTTGCTCGGCGCTGATCCCGATGCCCTGCTTCGTGTTCCCTTTGCGCACCAGGCACATGTCCGGCGCGAACGCCTTGGAGATCGAGTTCGCGAAGCTCGTCATCGGATCGGGGCAACCGGCCGCGCTGTACGTCGTCGGGTCGCCGCCGAACAGCACGAGCGCGTCGTCGAATCGGCCCATGTACTCGTAGTTCGAGTAGGCGAGCACGTGCACCGCGCCGGGATGGCCGTCGAGCGCGTGCTGGTGGACGAGCTCGACCTGATCGCCGTGCGCCTCGACCCCGCCCGGCGACGTCGCGGCGTCGAACAGGCCGAAGCTGAAGTCAAGATTGCTGCGGTTCGGAAGCTTCGGCGGCGCGGTCCGCGCGTAGCGCAGCTGCCAGTCGTCGAAGTAGAGCTCCGCGATGCCGCCCCACGTGTAGCCGCGCGTGTCGGCCGTGAAGTCGTACGCGGCGTAGGTCACGAACGCCATGTTGATCTGCTGGCGGCGCCCGTCGCCGGCGTACGTGCTCTTGTCGAAGAAGTCGAGGAGGCTGAACCGGCCGGCGGTGAGCACGATGCGGCGGCGATCGAGCTGCTTCTTCGCGAGCGACAGCGGGCCCGATGCGATCACATCGTGGCCGCCGCCGAGCGGGATCGTCTGTTGCAGGTAGAGCCGCGACAGGTACGCTGCGGGCGACGGCGAGCCGCCCTTTTGCATCTCGAAGTTGGTGATCGCGCCGCCGAGCCCGGTGAGGCGCGACAGCGGCAGCTCCGAGATCAGCTCGGGCGCGACATACAGCTCGGCATCCGGCCACAGCTTGGCGCCGGCGTAGATCGTCGCGGTGCCGCTGAAGCTGTTCTCGTAGCCTGGCAGCAGCGAGTTTCCCTGGCCGCCCTGGGGTTGGCCGAAGTTCGTGTACGCCGCGTGGAACGGCAGCTTGGCCTGCTCGATCCACGTGACCTGGCCGTACGCGTTCCACCGTTCGTCGTCGAGATCGTGGTCGCCGTGGCGCGCGAGCAGGTTCATGACGTCGTACGTGTCGTCTGCGCGCGCGTCGGGATCGGCGATCGCTGCGCGGCTCGCGAGCATCACCACGACGAGAGCCGACCGCATGTGGTGCTACTCTACGCGGCCATGGGCCGCCGTCTCATCTTTCTGGCGCTGTTTGCGGGCTGCTGCCCGCCAGTTCAGCCGAAGACCACCACCGCCAAAGCCGCACCGCCGCCCGAGGTTCGCGATCTCGCGCTGCCCGACGAGCGGCACTTGAAGAACCTCCACCAGCTGACGTTCGGCGCCGACAACGCCGAGGCGTACTGGTCGTTCGCCGGCGACAAGCTGATCTTCCAGACCAACCACAAGCCGTACGGCTGCGACCAGATCGAGATGATGCCGTCCTCGGGCGGCCCGGCCACGCGCATCTCGCACGGCGGCCGCACGACCTGCTCGTACTTCCTGAAAGGCGACCAGGAGATCATCTACGCGTCGACGCACGCCGCGTCGATGGACTGCCCGACGCCGCCCGACATGTCGAAGGGCTACTTCTGGGGCCTGTTCGAGTACGACATCTATCGCGCGAACGCCGACGGCTCGAACCTGCGCCGGTTGACCGACACGCCCGGCTACGACGCCGAAGGCACGGTGTGCCCGGTCGACGGCTCGATCCTGTTCACGTCGATCCGCTCGGGCGATCTCGAGCTGTGGCGGATGGACGCCGACGGCAAGAACCCGCGCCAGCTCACGAATACGCTCGGCTACGACGGCGGCGGCGTATGGTCGCCCGACTGCACGAAGATCGCGTGGCGCGCGTCGCGCCCGACCGGCGCGGCGGTCGACGAGTACAAGCAGCTGCTCGCGCAGAAGCTGGTCAAGCCGACGAAGATGGACCTGTGGGTCGCGAACGCCGACGGCACCGAGGCGCGGCAGATCACGTACCTGGCCGGCGCGTCGTTCGGGCCGTACTTCTATCCGAACGGCAAGCGGCTGATCTTCTCGTCGAACTACTTGAACCCGCGCGGCCCCGAGTTCGATCTCTACGGCATCGATCTCGACGGCACGCACCTCGAGCGGCTCACGACCGCGCCCAGCTTCGACGGCTTTCCGATGTTCTCGCCCGACGGCAAGAAGCTGTCGTTCTCGTCGAACCGGCGCGACGTGGTCAAGAGCACGGACGGCAAGACCGAGGTCTATCGCATGACCGGGGGCGTCGCCGGCGAGCACGACACGAACGTGTTCGTCGCCGACTGGGTCGACGACATCGAGAACCCGGTGTACGCGCCCGAGAGCGCGGGGCCCGACCGGTTCATGCGCGACGACGCGTGGCTCGCCGACGACGCGCGCGAGGGCCGCGGCATCGGCACGAAGGGCCTCGCCGACTCGGCCGATTACGTGCAGAAGCAGCTCGAGCAGGCCGGCGTCGAGGTCACGCGGCAGACGTTCGACGTCACGACCGCGATCGGCGAGCACACGCCGGGCAGCGGGCTCGCGCTCGACGGCAAGGCCACGACCGACTACGTGCCCGCTTCGTATTCGGGCAGCGCGACGGTCGAGGCGCCGGTCGTCGCGGTCGGGTGGGGCCTCGACGACGATTACAAGGGCAAGGACGTCAAGAAGAAGATCGCGCTCGTCCATCGCTTCGCGCCCGACCCCAAGGATCCGCACAGCGACCCTCGCTACAAGGCGTTCGTCGCGCGCGGCCACGGCGCGGTCGGCCTGCTCGTCGTCGACGACGGCGACCCCAAGCAGGACGAGGCCGAGCTGCCGACGCTCGCGCCGAAGGGCGAGCTCGATCCGACCGCGATCGGCATGAACGGCGACGCCGGCATCCCGGTCGTGTTCGTCAAGCGCGCCGCGATCGGCAAGGGCGTCAAGCGCGCGAAGCTCGCGATCGCGCTGACCGCGACGCGCACGCCGACCGATAACGTGATCGGCGTTCTGCGCGGCAACGGCAAGGAGCAGGGCGTAATCGTCGTCGGCGCGCACCTCGATCACCTCGGCATGGGCGGCGGCTGGAACGCGCTCGATCCGAAAGTTCACGCCGTGCACAACGGCGCCGACGACAACGCGTCGGGCGTGGCGGCGATGCTCGAGGTCGCGCGCGCGCTCGGCGCGGCGAAGGGCACGCTGGCGCGCGACGTCTACTTCGTCGCGTTCTCGGGCGAAGAGGAGGGTGACCTCGGCTCGGCCGCGTTCGTGAAGAAGCCGCCGACCACGGCGCCGATCGTGGCGATGATCAACATGGACATGGTCGGCCGCATGCGGAACGGCAAGCTGCTGGTCAACGGCGGCGACTCGGCGAAGGAGTGGCACGACCTGGTCGCGCCGGCGTGCGAGGCCGCGCGCGTCGACTGCACGATCGGCGGCTCGGGCTACGGGCCGAGCGATCAGATGTCGTTCTACGTCGTCGGCATTCCGGTGCTGTTCCTGTTCACCGGCAGCCACCTCGACTACCACACCGCGACCGACGACTCCGACAAGATCAACGCGGCCGGCGGCGCGCAGGTCGCGAAGATCGTCACCGACGTCACGCGTTCGGTCGCGAATCACGCCGGGCCGCTCACGTACGTCAAGGCGCCGCCCGATCCGATGGGCGGCGGCGACGTGCGCCACATCGGCGCGTCGCTCGGCACCGTGCCGTCGTACACCGACGATCCGAGCGCGCCGCCCGGCGTGATGCTGTCGGATGTCGTGCCCGAGGGCCCGGCCGCGAAGGCAGGCCTGCACGGCGGCGATCGCATCGTGCAGGTCGGCTCGGTCGAGATCCGCAACATCAACGATCTGATGTTCGTGCTGCAGTCGGCGAAGCCCGGCACCGCCACGACGATCGTGTTCGTGCGCGATGGCAAGCGCCAGACCGCGCCGGCGACGTTCGGCGTGCCGCGCGGCCGCCGGTAGTGTTGCCGCGCTCGCGCTGGTGGACGGTCGCGGCGCTCGCGCTGATCGCGCTGCCGCTGTGGCACGCGATCCGGCTCGATCACGAGCTGAAGGCGATCGGCGTGCAGGAAGACGCGTTCATCGGGCTGCGCCACCTCCGCCACTTCGTCGAGCACGGCCGGCTCGTCTACAACCTCGACACCAGCACGCTCGGCGCGACGTCTCCGCTGTTCTGGATCACATCCGGCCTCGCGATCTGGACCATGCACGGCACGCCGCCGCAGGAGCTCGTGCTCGGCTATCACCTCGACTTCGCGTGCACGTGCTGGATCGCGACGCTCGTCGCGTTCGTGCTGCTCGCCCGCGGCGCGCTGCGCGTCGTCGCCGCGGCGTGGATCGTCGCGGCCGTGACCGTGTTCGCGGTCGGCCTGCGCTACATGCACCTCGGCCTCGAGGGGCCGTTCTTGACCGTCTCGCTCGCGATCGTCTGCGCGCTCGTGCACGCCGGCGTGCGCCCCGAGCGCGTGCTGGCGCTGTGTGGCGTGCTCGCGTGGGATCGCCCCGAGATCGCCGCGCTCGCGCTGCCCGCGGTGCTCGTCGCGATCGCGGTGCACGCCGGGCCGCGCCTGCGCTGCGCCGGTGCGTTCGCGGCCGGCTGGATCGCCCCGCCGCTCGCGATGCTCGTGCTCACCGGCTCGCCGATCCCGAACAGCGTGCGCGCGAAATCGTTCTTCGGCGCGACCGCCGAGGCGCTGCGCGCGCATCCGGTGCAGTACGTGCTCGATCGGGTCGGCCAGCTCCGCACCGCGCTCGACGTGAGCGAGTACGTCGTGCCGGTCGTGCTCGCGCTGCTCGTCGCCGCGACCGCGTGGTGGGCGGTCGCCGCGCTGCGCGCGCGCACCGCGTTCCCGTGGCGGCTCGCGCTCGGCGTGTTCGCGTGCGGCTACTCCGGGTTCGTGCTCACCGTGCCGCAGCTGTGGGAGTGGTATCCGGCGTTCTGGGTCGGATTCGCGGCGATCGCGCTCGGCGTCGCGCTCCACGATCTCGCGGCGCGCGTGCCGCGCACGAGCCACGTCGCGGCCGGCGCCGCGGTGATCGCGTGCGCGATCTACGTCGCGGGCCGCCACGGCTTCTCGCTCGCGCGCCACCGCGCGATCACGATCCTCTCGCAGGAGCACGACTTCCGCGGCCGGCTCGGCCGCGATCTCGACGAGAAATGGCACGCGCGCTCGGTGTGGATGGAAGCGGTCGGCTGGCAGGGCTACTTCAACGACGCCCGCGTCTACGACGAGGTCGGCCTCGCCGACAGCGAGGTGTTCCGGTTCGCCGAGCACGACGGCTGCGGCTACTTCATGGCCGCGATGCGCGCGCTCGCGCCCGAGTACGTGATCAAGCGCCGCTTCGAGCTCGACTGGAACGCGATGTTCGATCCGCCGCACTCGTGCCCGACCGGCGCGCGCATGTTCCTCGACGACGCCGCGCGCGCCGAGTGGACCGCGCACTACCGCGAGGTCGCGCGCTACGACTCCGCGCAACCGGAGTTCTTCGGCGATTACTCGCACCTCGTGCTGTTCCGGCGCGTCGACTAGTGTTTCGCCTTGCGCACCCTGGCCGGCGGGGTGCGCGCCGACGCACGAGCGTTCAGATCGAGCGCATGCGCCGAAGGTGGCGCACCCACACGAACAGCGCGATCGCCGCGAACAAGGCGCCGGCGACGTAGCCGAGCCGCGAACGGTGATGGGTCGACTTCGGCTCGGGCTCTGGCTCGGGCTCGGGCTCGGGGAAATCCGGAGACGTGTGGTACGAGCCCCAAGCCGGGGGATCGCTTGCGGGAAAAGACTCCCAGCTCGCCTCGTCCACGATGTCCCAATCCTTCGGCTGCATGACCTGGCGCACTGCACTCGACGTGCCCGTCAGATCGATCTGCTACGGATCTGAACATGGACGACGAGCTGCGGCGATTTCTCGCGAGCGCGCGTGGAGCAGCCGCGACCGCCAAGATCCTGCCATTCGACCAGCTGCGCACGCGTACGGGCGAGCTGCGTTGGGGGCTCGATGCGCTGCGGGGTCGGCTCGTCGAGCTGTCGGCGCGCGGCGCGACCGCCACGACGACCGCCGCGATCGAGCTCGTCGCCGAAGCGCAGGCGCAAGGCGAGCCAGTCGCGTGGATCGCGTCGGCGGCGAGTACGTTCTATCCACCCGACGTCGCGGACAGCGGCATCGATCTCGCGGCGCTCGTCGTCGTGCGCGCGCCCGATCCGGCGGCCGCGGTGCGCTCGGCGGAGCGCGTGCTCCGCTCGGGCGCGTTCGGCCTCGTCGTGATCGATCTGCCGGGCGTGAGCGAGCTGCCGATGGCGAGCCAGGGCCGGCTCGTCACGCTCGCGCAATCACACGACGCGGCGGTCGCGTGCTTGACCGAGAAAGCCGAGGACACGGCCTCGCTCGGCTCGCTCGTCTCGCTGCGCGCCGAAGCTGCGCGCGGCCGCGCCGGCGGCGAATTTCGAGTCACCGTGCGCGCGCTCAAAGACAAGCAGCGCGGCCCGGGCTGGACGCATGTCGTCTCGCGCCGCGGGCCGAGCGGGCTCTAACCTTAATCAGCGCGCGCAATCAACCGAACTGGCGTTCGATCACGGCCACGTCCTCGGCGCTGAAGTACTTGGCGGCGAGCTCCCGCATCTGCGGGCGCGTGTAGACCTCGGCGACCGGCTTCGCGATGGCGTCGGCGATCACCGCGGCCACTTCCGCCACCGGCTGGGCGTTCGGGAGGTGGCGATTGTCCACTCCGCCGTGGCGCGCGTTGAGGCCGAAATCGGTCGCGACCACGCCGGGGATGACGGTCGTCGTGTGGATGTCGGGGAGCTCGTCGCGCAGCTCGACGCGCAGGCTCGCCATCAAGAGATTCACCGCGGCCTTCGACGCGCTGTACGCGCTGCGCTGGTGCGCGAACGGGAACCGGCTCAGGCCCGACGACACCGTGATGATGTGGCCGCGCTTGCGCTCGCGAAAGTGCGGCAACACGGCCTGGATGCCGTACACGACCGACTTCACGTTGACCGCGAACATCTCGTCGAGATCCTCGTCGGTGAGCTGCGAGACCGGCCGCGAGATCGCGCGGCCTGCGTTGTTGATCCAGACGTCGATCGCGCCGAACTTCGCGAGCGCGATCTCGCGAAGCTGCTCGTTGTCGGCGCGCCGCGTGACGTCGATCGGGGCCCAGACCGCGGGTGCGCCGAGCTGGCTCGCCACACGTGCGAGCTCGTCTTTGCGCCGCGCCGCGAGCACGACGCCGCGCGCGCCACGCCTGGCGACCTCGATGGCGACCGCCTCGCCGATGCCGCCCGACGCGCCGGTGATGACGATGACCTGGTCCTTCACGTTCATGGCGGCAATGGTAGGCGGGATCTTCCGGATTGAACTCGTTGTATTGACACCGCTTTCCGTTAGCTGAACATTAGTACAGTGCCGAGCTCGCGCGTCGCTTGCGTCGATCTTCCCGCGCTGCCGCTGCAGCTCGCGTGGCGGGACGAGCCCGCGCTGCGCGAGCACGCGGTGGTCGTGATCGACGAGGACCGGCCGACCGGCCACGTGCTGTGGGCGTGCGAGCGCGCGCGGGGCGCCGGCGTGCTGCCCGGCCAGCGCTACGCACACGCGCTCGGTTCGTGCGGCTCGCTGCGCGCCCGTGTCGTCGCGCCCGAGCGGATCGCGGCCGCGATCGACGAGCTGCGCGTCGCGCTGCACGCGCTGTCGCCGCGCGTGGAGCCCGCCGCGAACGAGCCGGGCACGTTCTGGCTCGACGGCGATGGCCTCGCGCGCATCTTCGGCGACACGCGCGCGTGGGCGCTCGCGATCCAGCGCGCGATCACCGAGTGTGGCTTCGCGGGCGCGGTCGTGATCGGCTTCTCGCGGTTCGCGACGTATGCGATTGCAAGGGTCGCGAAGTCGGGCAGCACGATCCTGCGCGCCGATGCCGACGAGCGCGCGCTCGCGAGCGCGGTGCCGCTCGCTCGGCTCGATGTCGATGCCAAGCTGCGCGACGCGCTCGCGCGGCTCGGCGTGACCACGCTCGGCCAGCTCGTGCGCTTGCCGGGCGGCGGCATCCTCGAGCGGTTCGGCAAGGACGCGCACCGCCTGTACCAGCTCGCGGCCGGCGAGCGCTGGGATCCGCTCGTGCCGGTGCCGCCGCCCGAGGCGCCCGATGAACGCGTCGTGCTCGACGACGACATCGCCGACACCGAGCAGCTCGTGTTCGTGCTCGTGCGCGCGATCGATCGCTTGCTCGATCGGCTCGCCGCGCGCGGCCGCGCGCTCGCCGCGCTGCACGTCGAGCTCGTGCTGCGTCACGCGGTCGGCCACTGCGAGCCGCGCCACGAATGCATCAAGCCGGCCGCACCCACGCTCGACACGCGGTCGCTCGCGCGCCTGCTGCACCTTCGGCTCACCGGCATGCCGCCGATTGCACCGGTGAACGCCGCGCGCGTGTGGGCCGACGACGTCGCGGCGACACGCGAGCAGCTCGCGATGTTCGCGCACAAGCCGCGCCGCGATCTGCGCGCGGCCGACGAAGCGCTCGCGCGCGTGCGCGCCGAGCTCGGCGACGACGCGGTCGTGCGCGCGGTCCTGCGCGACGGCCACCTGCCCGAGGCGAGCTTCGGCTGGGAGCGGCTCGCGCACGTCGTCGAGGCCCGGCCCGAAGCACGCGTCGTGCGCCCGCTCGTGCGGCGCATTCACGCGCGGCCGCAGCTGCTGCCGCCGCAGGCGCGCCAGGTGCGCGACGACGGCTGGCTGCTCGGCGGGCTCGAGCACGGCGCGGTCGTGCGCATCGTCGGCCCGTACGTCATCTCGGGCGGTTGGTGGGCGAACCACGAAGTGCACCGCGAGTATCACTTCGCCGAGCTGCGCCGCGGCGATTGCTTGTGGGTCTACTACGATCGCCGCCGCCGGCGCTGGCTATGTCACGGCGCCGTCGAGTGATTCATTCGCTTCAAAGTGCGCAACGAAGCGGCAACGTCGGCGCAAGAGCAAGTGCGCATCGTGAACGCATGACCCGCTTCGCCCTGCTCGCCATCGTCGCCACCTCTGGTTGCGTCTTGCAGGCTCCCCTTCCGCAGCAGCAGCCGTTGCCCCCGCTGCCGCAGCCGGGCTTTCCGCCGCCCGAACCGGGCGGTTCGGGCGGTTCGGGCGGGCAGCCCGAGCCGGCATGCAACGCGATCGAGCTCGGCGCGCAGACCGACGTCACGGGCACGGCGAACGCGATCTACGACTGGGTCGCGCCGGCCGCAGGCCGCTATCAGATCGAGGTCGGCGGCGACCACGCGCTCGTACTCGACGTGCGCGCGTGGAGCTGCAACGGCGGTGACCTCGCGACCGCGAGCGCGCCGGCGAGCGCGACCGCGACCGCGACCGTGGCGTTGAACACGAGCGAGACGATCGCGATCTCGATCGCAGGTGACGGTGGACCATCGGGCAACTACGCGCTGTCGATCACGCACGTCGCCGACGAGTGCGGCGACAACGTGTGCGAAGCGAGCGAGGACGCGACGTCGTGCCCGCAGGACTGCGGCACGGTCACGACCCTGCCGTACTGCGGCGACGGCGTGTGCGGTGCGGGCGAGACCAGCGACTCGTGCCCGGCCGATTGCGGTGCCTCGACGGGCTCGGACGACGGCAGCACGACGACGACCACGACCGGCGACGATGGCAGCACGGGCTCGGACGACGGCAGCACGAGCTCGGACGACGGCAGCACGGTCGGCACCGACGACGGCAGCGCCGACGACGGCAGCGACTATGGCGATGACGGTGACGACGGCGACGATGACGGTGACGACGGCGACGACTGCGACGACTGCGCCCGCGTCCCGCACCGCGCGCCGGCTCACGCAGGAGGCGCGGCCGCGACGACCGCATCGAGCTCGAGCGGTCCGAACAGGTGAGGGAACACGTCGCCGTCGGCGGGCTCGCGGCGCAGCTCGGCGCCCAGCCGGTCCTCGCGCACGGCGAGCACGACGAGATCGGTGCGGCCGGCGAAGAACCGGGCGAGCACGCCGGCGAGCTGGTGTGACTCGCAGAAGTGAATGAAGCCGACCTCGCGCAGGCTCGCCGGCGCGTAGACGCCGGCGGCACGTGCGCGTTCCCACTCCGCCGCGGGCACGACGTGAAAGATCATCGGTGGCGCAGGCGCTCGATCTCGGTCGGCGCGGGGTGCACGAGCACGGTGCCGGTCGTGCCGTCGACCGCGAGTAGATCGCCCGGGCGCGTCCAGCCGAACACGCCGTGCGCGCCGGTCACGAGCGGCAGGCGCGCGGCGGCCGCGATCGCGATCGCGGTCTCGCTCGCGGTGTCGGCGGCAACCAGCGCGGCCGCGCCGCGCGCGACCGCGGCGATCGCGACGAACGCGCCGACGCGATCGGCGAGCCACACCGCGCCCGGCCGCAGCGAGCTGCGCGCATCGGCAGCGACGCCGACGAGCGCGCACAGCTCCTCGATCTCGGCGATGCGCTCGTCGTCCCCGCCTCGCTCCATCTTCGGCCCGACCGATCCGAGCCGGTACGGTGCGCGCGCGTACTCCTTCGCGACCCCGCGCAGACCCGTCGGTTGACCGGCGGCCGCGACGAGCCGCTCGCGCAGCCGCTGATCCGCGAGCGCGAGCGCGAACCGATCGAGCGCCGCGCCGACGCGAACGTCGTCTTCGTCGGCGAGCTTGCGCACGGCGCGCGCGAGGTCTTCCTGCAGCCGCGCGAGCGCGCGTTCGAGCTCGGCATCGTTCGGTGCGACCGAGACCGCAGTCGCCGTCGGCACGACGCCGGCGCGGCCGAGCACGACGTCGCCGCCGTGGCCGCGGCCGACCAGCCGCGCCGAGCGCAGCGCCTGCGCGCGCCGGCGCTCGATCGCGAGCGTCGCCGGTGCACCGAGCGCGGTCGCGAGCGTGACCTCGTCGGCGGCGAACGGGCGGCGCCGGCGCTGCAGCACGAGCACGCCGATCGTCGCGCCGCCGCCGATCAGCGGGACGCCGGCGAACACCGGGAAGCGCTCCTCGCCGAGGCCGGGCACGTGCTTGTACGCGGCCTCGTCCGCGGCATGCGCGGCCGAGATCGGGCGCATGCACTCGGCGACGAGGCCGGTGATGCCCTCGCCGACCGCGAGCGTCGTGCCGAGCGCGCTCGCATCGAAGCCGTGGTTACCGCGCATGACGAGCGCGTCGTCTTCACGCACGTAGATGCTCGCGATGTCCGCGTCTGCGATCGCCGCGATCTCGATGCACATCGCGCCGAGCACGTTCTCGATCGGCCCGTCGTGGCTCGCGAGCTCGATCAGCTTCAGGATGCCGTCGACACCGCGGTCACCGCGGTGGTGCACCTGGATCATCGATTTCGCGCGCGGCACGTCTGGATCCTGACACGTGGGATGTTTCCACCGCGTTTCCGATCCGCGAAATGTGGTGCGGCTGCCACGTGTGAAATGCGAATACACGACGCGGTGCGCTGCCGTCGGTTGCCGCGTCGAGGCATTCGCCGGTTATCGCCGCGCTGTTCCGGCGGTCCGGCCAGCGTTCGTAAGAAAGCGTGAAGGCCGCGACCGGCATGGTCGGTGCTCGTTGATAGCGACATGACCCGCACGTTGCTCGCCGCGCTCGCGTTCGTCGCCGGTTGCGCTTGTTCTGCGGACCCGCGCGACCTCCACGCCTACGTCGCGCCTGCTTACTCGAAGCAGATCGCGGCGTGCGAGACCGACCACCAGTGCGCGCCGCTGTGCATGCAGGCGTTCCACCTGAGCGAGGAGCAGCAGCTGCAGAGCTGCCGGATCACGAGCGTCGACAGCGTGGGCGGCGCGCGCATCGAGGCGTCGATCCTCGACTACACCGCGTGCGCGAGCGACTCGGCGGGCGCGACGGTGGCCGTCGATGATGGCGACGATGGCTGCAGCGACGGCTCGTGTGACGACGGCAGCGACGACGGCTCGAGCGACGACGGCGGCGACAGCGGCGATAGCGGCGACGACGGCGGTGACAGCGGCGACGACGGCGGCGACGGCGGCGGGAGCGCGCGCGTTCCGCACGCGCCGCACGCGCCGGCGCACGTCATTCGAGCTGGAGCGTGAGCGCGTCGCGCGCGGGCGGCACCAGCGAGGCTTCTTCCGTCCACGCGCAGTCGAGCCGCTCGCCGATGAACATCCCGCGCACGAGCAAGCGCAGGCGCAGGATGATCTCGGCCGGATCGCGGTCGCGAAATACGATCTGCAGGTCGGGCAGGCCGAGCTCGGCGAGCCCGACGGTGTCGGCGAGCAGCTCGCCCGGTCGGCCGGTGACGTTCGCGATGCGGATGTTCACGGCCGGTCCGGACGGGCCGAGGTTCGTGCGCTGCGCGCGATAGTGATCGAACGACATCAGCTGCTGCGCCGGCATCCAGTGCAGCACGCAGCTCGCGCGGTCGCGCTCGTCGCACGCCTGCAGCGTCGCGTCGAGCAGGGCGAGGTACGCGAGCAGAAAGCTCGCGTAGTTGATCGGCCGGCGCGCCGCCATCGCGACGACGATCGACGCCGGGCAGCGCCGGGCGGTGTCGTCCCAGCGCTCGTTCCACGTCGGGCTCCACGCGAGCGCCCATTGCAGCGGCTCGGCATACGCGTCGGGCGCGGCGTGAAAGATCGTCGCGCGCAGCGGCAGGTCGTCGGTCGGGATCTCGAGCGCGATCTGATCCGGCGTGCTCGAGACCAGCGCGACATCGGCGCGCCAGCCGCGCAGCGCCTCGACGATCCGCATCGCATCGAGCACGAACCACCGCTCGACCAAGATCTGGACTTGGTACCAGCTCCCCGCCATCGGCATCGCGGGCTTCTGTAGCATGGGCCGGATGGCCGGACCACTGCTAATTAGCTGGTATCGATTGACGTATGGCCTTCATATCTGAACACTTGACCAGTATCAATGAGCGAGTACGCGCCGCTCTGGTGCAAGTCGAACTTCTCGTTTCTCGAAGGGGCGAGCCACCCCGAAGAGCTGATCGAGGAAGCGCATCGACTCGGGCTGCGCTCGCTCGCGCTCGCCGATCGCGACGGCGTGTACGGGATGATCCGCGCGCACGTCAAGGCGAAGGAGCTCGGCGTGCATCTCGTGTGCGGCGCGCAGCTCACGGTCGCGCCGTTCGGCACGCGCCTGGCCGATTCGCCGGTCACGGTCGCGCTGCACGGCGGCCGCGGTCCCGGTTGGGGGCTCGACACCGACGACTTGCCGCCGGCGATCGCCGTGACCGGCCGGCGAGGGCGGAGCAAGCGCACGAAGGCGCGACAGGCGGTGCTGGATCTGGCGAGTGAACCGCGCGCGCCGTCGCGGATCATCGTGCTCGCGATCGATCGCGCGGGCTGGGCGAACCTCGTGCGGCTCGTGACCGCGGGCCGGCGGCGCTGCGACAAGGGCGACGCGATCGTCGGCTGGGATGAAGTGTGCACGCGCGCGCCCGGCTTGATCGCGCTCGAGCCCGACCTGTTCGCCGGCGAGCTCGAGCCGCCGCGCGGGCTCGTCGGCCAGCTCGCCGACGCGTTCGGCGATCGCCTGTACGCGCTGCACGCGCGCCATCGCCTCGCCGACGAGGTCCCGCGCGAAGCTCGCCTGCGCGCGCGCACCGCGGCCGCCGGCATCGCGCGCGTCGCGGCGACCGAGGTGCTCTATCACACGCGCGCGCGCCGGCCGCTGCAGGACGTGCTGACGTGCATCCGCCACGGCGCGACGCTCGCGACCGCCGGCCGTCACATCCGCGGCAACGACGAGCACGACCTGCGCGCGCCGCACGCGTTCGCGCGGCTCTACGCCGACGAGCCGGCCGCGGTCCTACGCACGCTCGAGCTCGCGGCGCGCTGCACGTTCTCGCTCGGCGAGCTGCGCTATCGCTACCCGTCGGAGCGGCTGCCCGACGGCACGACGTCGGCGCAGTACCTGAGGAGGCTCGCGTACGACGGCGCGCGCTGGCGTTACGGCGGCGAGCCTCCCGCCGACGTGCGCGCGCAGCTCGACGCCGAGCTCGCGGTGATCGAGGACCTCGATTATCCCGGCTACTTCCTGACGATGTACGAGATCGTGTCGTACTGCCGGCGGCGCGACATCCTGTGCCAGGGCCGCGGCTCGGCGGCGAACTCGGCGGTGTGCTTCTGCCTCGGCATCACCGCGGTCGATCCCGTTCGCATGGGGTTTCTGTTCGAGCGCTTCCTGTCGCGCGAGCGCGCCGAGCCGCCCGACATCGATCTCGACATCGAGCACGAGCGCCGCGAGGAAGTGATCCAGCACGTGTACTCGGTGTACGGGCGCGATCACGCGGCGATGGTGTGCAACGTGATCCGCTATCGCCCGCGCTCGGCGGTGCGCGACGTCGGCAAGGCGCTCGGCATTCCGGAGACCGCGCTCGATCGCGCGGCGAAGCACCTGTCGATGTACGGCGCGGTCGAGGCGCCGGTGTTGTCGCGCGTGCTCGGCGGCGAGACGACTGCCCTCGATCACCTGGCTCGGCTCTCCGACGAGATCCTCGAGTTCCCGCGCCATCTCTCCGTGCATCCCGGCGGCTTCCTGCTCGGCCACGAGCCGGTGCACGACATCGTGCCGATCGAGAACGCGGCGATGCCCGGGCGCACGGTGATTCAATGGGACAAGGACGACCTCGAGGATCTCGGCTTGTTCAAGGTCGACTTGCTCGGCCTCGGCGCGCTGCACCAGCTCCACCTCGGCCTGGATCTGCTCGCGCGCCACCGCGGCATCGAGCTGTCGATGGCGACCATCCCGCCCGACGACAAGGCGACGTACGACATGATCTGCACGGCCGATACCGTCGGCACGTTCCAGATCGAGAGCCGCGCGCAGATGTCGATGCTGCCGCGCCTCAAGCCCCGCCACTTCTACGACCTCGTCGTCGAGGTCTCGCTGGTGCGGCCGGGGCCGATCTCGGGCGGCATGGTTCATCCGTATCTGCGCCGGCGCAACAAGCTCGAGCCGGTCGAGTATCCGCATCCGTGTCTCGAGGCGGTGCTGTCCAAGACGCTCGGCGTGCCGCTGTTCCAGGAGCAGGTGATGCGCCTCGCGATCGTCGCGGCCGACTACACGCCGGGCGAGGCCGACCAGCTGCGCCGCGACATGGCCGCCTGGCGCCGCTCCGGCCGCATCGAGAAGCACCGCGATCGGCTGATCTCCGCGATGGAGCGCAAAGGCATCGCGCGCGAGTTCGCCGAGCGCGTGTTCGAGCAGATCCGTGGCTTCGGCGAATACGGCTTTCCGGAGTCGCACGCCGCGAGCTTCGCGCTCATCGCGTACGCGACGTCGTGGTTGCGCAAGCATTACTTGCCGGAGTTCACGTGCTCGCTCCTGAACGCGCAGCCGATGGGGTTTTACTCGCCGGCGACGATCGTCGGGGATGCGCAGCGGCACGGGCTCGAGGTGCGGCCGATCGATGTCGAGGCGAGCGCGTGGGATTGCACGCTCGAGCCGAGCGGTGATGACTTCGCGTTTGCCGTGCGCATGGGGCTGCGCTGGATCAAAGGCATCCAGCTCGGCGAGGGCGAGCGCATCTGCGCGGCACGCGGCGAGCGCGCGTTCGAATCGATCGCCGACTTCGTGCGGCGCACGCACCTGCCGGCGCGCTCGCACGCGTCGCTCGCCGAGGCCGGCGCGCTCGGCGCGCTCGCCGCACAGCGCCGCGACGCGCTGTGGCAGGTCGCCGGCTGGGTGCGCCGCGAGCGCGACACGCTACCGCTTGCTGCCGGGCACGCTGATGTTCGGGGCGACGCGCACGGCGACGTCGCGTTCGCGCGCCTGACCGAGCTCGACGAGATCTTCTGGGACTATCGCGCGAGCGATCACTCGACGCGCGGCCATCCGCTCGCGCCGCTGCGCGGCGAGCTGCGCGCGCAGCGCTGGCCCGACGCACGCACGGTGGCGCGCGGCCGCGACGGCCAGCGCATCGAGTACGTCGGCATCGTGATCTGTCGCCAGCAGCCAGGCACCGCCTCGGGCGTGACGTTCATGACGCTCGAAGACGAGACCGGCTTCGTCAACCTCGTGGTCTGGGCGCAGGTGTTCGAGCAATTCGCGACGATCGTGCGCACGACCTCGCTGCTCGGCGTCACCGGCAAGCTGCAGGTGCAAGAAGGCATCGTGCACGTGATCGCCGAGCGGCTGTGGGCGCCGCGGCTGTCGCGGCCGGTCGCCGAGGTCGACAGCCGCGATTTTCATTGATCCGATCGCGCCGCGCTACTTCAGCGCCTTCACCGCCGCGATCACCTCGTCGACGTGGCCCTTGACGCTCACCTTCGGCCAGTGCTGCACGACCTTGCCGTCGCTGCCGATCAGCACGGTCGAGCGGATGATGCCCTTCATCTTCTTGCCGTACATGACCTTGTCACCCCACGCGCCGTACGCCTCCATCACCTTGCCGTCGGGATCGGTGAGCAGCGGAAAGTTGAGCGAGTACTTGTCGCGGAACTTGCAGTGCGACGTGATCGAATCCTTGCTGACGCCGAGCACGGTCGCGCCGAGCTTCTTCAGCGCCGGCACCGCGTCGCGGAAGCCTTCGGCCTCGATCGTGCAGCCCGGCGTGTTGTCGCGCGGGTAGAAGTACAAGACCACGATCTTGCCCGCGAGATCCGCGAGCTTCACCTTGCCGCCGTCGCTCGATTCGAGCGCGAACGCGGGCGCTTTCTTGCCGACTTCGATCATGGGGCGGTGATACACGACCACCGCGTGCTACGCTAAAGGCGTGCGGCGGTTTTTGCTCGTGGCCTGCCTCGTCGGTTGCGCGTCGCACGCCGCGAGCGGGCCGGCCTGGCCCAAGCCGCACGCGAGCGACGACGACGGTGGCGAGAGCATCGCGCCGCATGTGTCGCGGAGCGACAGCGCCGCCGCGATCGAGACCGCGGACGACGACGCGAAGCCGGTCGTCGCGGCACCGGTCGCGCCGACCGCCGCCGCACCGGCGAGCGAGCCCGCCGCAGCGCCTGCGGCCGCGCCGCCGGCTCAGCCGAGCGAGGACACGATCATCATCGACGATGTCGTGATCCAGATCGACGACTGAAGTAGACCGGCGATCACAGCTGGCCGCTGAAGCAGCTGCCCTGCGCCGTGTTGAGCCCGAAGAACGGGCCGGTCGCCGGGAAGAAGTAGCCGACCGCCATGCACATCTCGTTCGTGGCAGCGCTCGGACCCGCGGTGATGGTCCGGTCGGCGTTCGACGTACCGGGTGGAGTCGAGTCCTCGTACGGCGGCGGTGCGTCGTTGTCGTAGTTGCACGACCACGTCAGCTGCGAGTTCGTGAACGAGTAGAACGTCGACGGTGTCGTCCAGTTCATGATGGTCGGGTGCTCCCAGTCCGCGCTGTCGAGGATCATGCCGGAGCCGTCGTAGATCTTGGTCTCGACCGATTGCTTGTGCGAGTGCGTCGACAGCGTCCAGAACTTCACGCCGGTCGGCAGGTTGCAGCTCGCGGTGATGAGCGTGTTCATCGAGTTCGGCGGGATCGAGATCGCGTTGTTGTACGTGATGTACGCGTCGGTCTCGGTGAAGTCGGCGCCGCTCGGCAGCGCGTACGCTTCGAGCTCGTCGTGTGCGACCACCGTGTTGTCGCCGGAGTTGAGGTAGTGCATCTGGATCGCGGCCTCGGTGTTTGCCGCGATCTTCTGGCCGAGCGGCTTGCCGCTGCCGTCATCGGGCGGCAGGTCTTCCTCTTGATCGGCCTGCTGCGACGCGTACACCCAGATCGGCTGGTTCTGGCTGACGCCGCTCGTGCCGAGCCCGCAGCTGTTCGTCGTATCGAGCCCGTCGGCGTGCTCGTTGCCGCCGGTGAACAGGATCAAGTGGTGGCCGTTGGTCATGTGCGAGACCCACTTGTTGATGACGACATCGCTGGTGTTCGACGTGTGGAACCACCAGCAGTACGTCAGCTCCTGACCCGGCGCGAGCATGATGTCGGGGCTCTGCGTCATGAACGCAGGCGTGCCGAGATCGTTCGCATCCGGTCCGCCGCCGCCGCCGCCACCGCCAGCGCCGGTACCGCTGTCCTTGCCGCACGCGGCGGCCATCATCACGAGCGCGAAAGCTAGCGAGCTACGCATTGGAATCCCCCTGGCTCAGCGGAGCCTATCAACCGCAGCGTCGGTGTAAAGCAGATTATTGAACGTAAGTTCTGACAGGCGGTGATGCGCGCGTATGACACCCCACATACACTTCGTGCGCATGTCGCGCTTCGACGTCGATCTGTTCGTGATCGGAGGCGGGTCCGGCGGCGTTCGCGCCGCGCGTGTGGCAGCAAGCCACGGCGCGAAGGTCGCGATCGCCGAGGCGAGCCGATGGGGTGGAACGTGCGTGATCCGCGGCTGCGTACCGAAGAAGCTCATGGTGTACGCGAGCGAGGTCAGCCGCACGCTCGACGACGCACGCGGTCAAGGTTGGTCGATCGCGCCGGCGAGCTTCGACTGGCTCGCGTTTCGCGAGGCAAAGGATCACGAGATCGCGCGGCTATCTGCGGGCTACCTCGAGCGGCTACGCGCGGCCGACGCTCGCATCTTCGAAGGCAAGGCGACGCTCGCCGATGCGCACACGATCGAGATCGCAGGCGCGCGCGTGACCGCCGCTCACATCGCGATCGCGACCGGCAGCCGGCCGATCGTCCCCGATGCCGGAACGTGGATCACGTCGGACGACGCGTTTCACCTCGCCGCGTTGCCGCGCCGGCTCGCGATCCTCGGCGCCGGGTACATCGGCGTCGAGTTCGCGCACATCTTCGCCGGCTTCGGCGTCGCCGTCACGCTCGCGCATCGCGGCGGCGTGCTGCGCGGCTTCGATCCCGACGTCTCCACCGAGGTCGTGCGCGGGCTCGAGCGCCACGGCATCCGCGTCGCCGCGCACGAGGACGTGCAGGCCGGCGACTTCGACGTGCGCATGGCCGCGATCGGTCGCACGCCGGCGAGCGCGGGGCTCGGGCTCGCCGAAGCCGGAGTCGCGCTCGACGACGAGGGCGCGGTGGTCGTCGACGAGTGGTCGCGCACGAACGTCCCGCATGTCCACGCGATCGGCGATGTCACCGCGCGGGTCGCGCTCACGCCGGTCGCGATCCGCGAGGGCCACGCGCTGGCCGACACGCTGTTCGGCGGGCGGCCGACGCCGATCCAGCATCATCTGATCCCGACCGCGGTGTTCGCGCAGCCGCCGGCGGCCGCGGTCGGCCTGTCCGAGCCGGCCGCGCGCGCGGCCGGCCACGACCTCGCCCTGTTCCACGCGCGGTTCCGGCCGATGCGCTACGCACTGTCCAGGCGTGACGAGCAGGTGATGATGAAGCTCGTCGTCGACCGCGACAGCGACCGCGTGCTGGGTTTGCACGTGGTCGGACCCGACGCACCCGAGATCGTACAAGCGGCTGCGATCGCGATCACGATGGGGGCGACGAAAGCTGATTTCGATCGAACGTTCGCGTTGCACCCGACGACGGCCGAGGAGCTCGTGCTTCTGCGATAAGATGATCGCGCTTGCCGATCTATCTCGAGTACATGGGTTACAGCGTCGAAGTGCCGCACGGCGAGACCATCGTCGGGCGCGACGTCAGCTGCGCGCTCCGCTTCAACGACTCGTCGGTGTCGCGCAAGCACATGCGGCTCGTGCGCGCCAACGACAAGGTGATCGCCGAGGATCTCGGCAGCACGAACGGCACGACGCTGAACGGCCGCATGATGCACGGCAAGATCCGCCTGGCCGATGGCGATCAGCTCGAGCTCGGCGGCTACTGTCTCGCGCTCCACATCGTCGACGACATCGCCGACGAGCTCGCGACTCGCAAGGTGACCTCGCTGCGCGAGCTCGGCGCGATCAAGAAGGTGCCGCGGCCGTCGAGCGTGACGACCCAGCCGACGCGCATCCCGCTGTCGATCCAGCAGTCGATCACGCGCGCGGTGACCTCGCCGCCGGCCGAGGAGCCATCATCGGAGCGCCGCCGTGCCGATCGCATGTCGATCGAGATCCCGATCGTGTACTCGAGCGCCGAGCTCGAGATCGAGGTGATGACGCGCGATCTGAGCCTGACCGGCGTGTTCCTGCGCTCCGACGTGCTCGAGCCGGTCGGCACGCCGTGCGAGCTCGTGATCCTGATCGACGGCGGCCCGCCGATCCGCGCGCGCGGCATCGTGCGCCGCGTCGTCGAGACCGAAGAAGGCGACGAGCCGGTCGGCCTCGGCATCGAGTTCCAGGCGCTCGGCAGCGCCGAGCAGCACTGGCTCGAGCAGACGATCTCCAAGCAGCGGGATTGAGTCGAAAAAAACACGGGAACGAAATCCGGGTGGCGTCGTGAAACGTGGTGAAGATGACCCCCGCCATGGCCGAGCCGCTTGCATCCGCGTCGACCGAGCTCGCGCGCGCGCTGCTCGTGCGCTGCAAGGCGCGCGATCCCGCGGCGTTTCGTGAGTTCGTGGTGCGCTACGAGCGGCCGGTCTTCGCGCTGCTGTCGAGGTTGCTCGGCCACGGGCCGCATGTCGACGACCTCGCGCAGGAGGCATTCCTGCGGGCGTTTCGGGCATTCCCGACCTTCGACGTCGACGCAGCCGCCAAGCCGTCGACTTGGTTGCTCACGATCGCGACGCGGCTCGCGCTCGATCACCGCAAGCGCGCAGCGCTCGCGACCGTATCGATCGAGGCCGCCGACACCGCGCCCGCCGGCACCACACCCGAGACCGAGTATCGCCGGCGCGAGATGGGCTCGCGGATCGCACGTGCAGCGAGCGAGCTCCCCGACGACCAACGCGTGGCGTTCGTGCTCGCCGAGTTCCATGGCCTGTCGATCACCGAGATCGCCGGCATGGTCGGCATCCCCGAGGCGACCGTGCGGACGCGGCTGTTCCGCGCACGCGAGAAGCTCAAGACCGCGCTACAGGAGTTGTCATGACCGACCTCGAGAGCAAGTGGCCCGCACAGGAGCCGCAGGCGTCGTTCGCGGATCGCGTCGTGACCGCGGCGATGGCCGAGGCTTCTCCGCGGCGTTGGCCGTGGTTCGCAGCTGGCGCGGTCGCGCTCGCCGCCGGCATCGCGCTGTGGCTCGCGACCCGACCTGCGGTGGCGAGCGGCGAGGTGCGCGCGGATCGCCGCATCGAGGTCGATCTCGGCGGCCGCGCGGTCGCGGTGCTCGAACCCGGCGCTCACGTGCGCTGGCGCGGCGACTCGGTCGAGCAGGATCGCGGCAGCGTGTTCTATCGCGTCGAGCGCGGCGCGAGCTTTGTCGTGCATACGCCGATGGCGGACGCGACGGTGCTCGGCACGTGCTTCCGGATCAATGTCAACGACAAGGAGAATGCGATGATCGGGAGAGACTTCGGCGCCGGCCTCGTCGGCGCACTCGCGGCAACCGGCGTGCTGGTCGGTGTGTACGAAGGCAAAGTGCGCGTGTCGCACGCGCAACAGGATGTGACGGTCACGGCCGGCGAGACGGCGATCGCCGATTCGGGCGGCGTGCGGCGGGCCGACACGCAGGCCGCGTCGATCGAGCATGCGACCGCGGTCCAGCTGCGCGCGAGGCTCGCGGCGCTCGAGCAGGAGAAGGCGACGCTCGAGCATGAGCTCGCGGCGGGGCACGCGGCCAGCGCGAAGAGCCCGTACGATCTCGCGGCCGACGACTGGGCGAAGATGGCCGAGAAGGGCGAGTTCAAGTACCAGCTGCCGTGCTTCCAGCACGATGGCTATCGTCCGACGACGGCGCAGCTCGACAAGCTCGGCCTCACCCCGGGCGATGCCGACGCGATCCAGGCGGCGTATCGCCACGCGAACCAGCAGTTCGGGACCGACATGAGCGCGATCTGCGGCAGCAACTCGGAGAGCGATGTCTCCAGCTGCATCAGCGGCTTGTTCCGGAACCTCTACACGGACGGCGCCGACAGCGCGAAGCTCGCCTACACCGAGGTCGACGAGATTCGCGCCGGCAAGCGGCCGATGCCGCCGCTCGCGGAACAGTCGCAGTCGCTACGGATGCTGCTGCTGTTTTCCGAGGGCATGAACGGCTTCGAAGCCGAGCTCGCGCAGACCTTTGGCGCGGACAAGGCGCACGAGATCGCCTACGCCGATGATCTGTGCTTCATGGCGAACTCGTTCTGATCACGTCAGCTCAAGCGGTCGCGGTAGTCGCGGTACGCGAACCGGCGGTGGACGGTGACGCGCTTCGTCGCCGGGTCGTGCGTCGCGATCGACGGCAGGCGGACGCCGTTGAACGTGGTCGTCTTGACCATCGTGTAGTGCGCCATGTCGAGGAAGACGAGCTTGTCGCCGACCGCGAGCGGGCGATCGAAGCTGTAGTCGCCGATCACGTCGCCGGCGAGGCACGTCATGCCGCCGAGCCGGTACGTGATCTGCTTCGCGCCCGGATCGCCGGCGCCGACGATGACGGGCCGGTACGGCATCTCGAGCACGTCGGGCATGTGCGCGGTCGCCGACGTGTCGAGGATCGCGATCGGCATGCCGTTGTCGAACGTGTCGAGCACCGAGGCGACGAGCACGCCGGTGCCGAGCGCGATCGCCTCGCCGGGCTCGAGGTAGACCTTCTTCCCCCACTTGTCGCGAAACGCGCGCACGACGCGCACGAGCCGGTCGCGGTCGTAGTCGGGCCGCGTGATGTGATGCCCGCCGCCGAAGTTGACCCATTGCACGCGCGGGATGAAGTCGCCGAACTTCGCCTCGAACGCGGCGATCGCGCGCTCGAGCGCGTCCGAGTCGTTCTGGCACAGCGTGTGGAAGTGCAGGCCGGCGAGCCCGTCGAGATCGTCGGCGCGCAGGTTCGCGCGCGTCGTGCCGAGCCGCGAGCACGCGCCGGCCGGATCGTAGAGCGCGACCTCGGCCTCTTGATGCTCGTGATTCACGCGCAGCCCGCACGAGATCTTCGCGCGGTCGAGGCGCGCGCGATGCCGGCGCCACTGCGCGGGCGAGTTCAACACGACGTGATCGGCGAGCGTGACGAGCTCCGCGATCTCGCCGTCGGTGTACGCCGGCGCGTACGCGTGGACCTCGTTTCCGAGCTCCTCGCGCGCGAGCCGCGCCTCGGCAACCGAGCTCGACGTCGCGCCGGCGAGATACTTCCGCACGAGCGGAAACGTCGACCACTGCGCGAAGCCCTTGAGCGCGAGCAGGATCGTGCAGCCGGCGCGCTGCTGCACGTCGGCGAGGATCTGCAAGTTCGCCTCGAGCGCGCCGAGATCCGTGATGAAGCAAGGCGTCTCGACGTTCGTGACGTCGATCGCGCGCGCGACTGCTTCGCCGAGGTTCGCGCCCTTGCTCATGGCGGAGGCGTGTGTACCACGCCTCCGCGTGGGAGCCGCACCCGTCGAGCGAGATCGATCGCGTGCGCGACAAACGCGAGCATGTCTCGCGCGCGCTCGAACGGGGACCGATACGACGAGCCACGCCGCTGACCGCGGATGCGCAGCGCCTCGTCGATGATGCGTCGCCACGGCGGATCCACCCGGTCTCGCAGCGCGAGCGCTCCCTCGGTCTTCGAGACGATCCGGCCGTCGCCGAGCGTCACCAGCATGCGCGGCACCCCGAACACGCCCCATTCGACACGTCGCGGGTGCAGCGCGGCGATGCGGCCGAGCGTCCGGCGCGCACGCGTCAACCATGGCTCCCAGTACGCGTCCAGGTTCGCGATCATCGCCGCCGCGAGCGTTGCGTGATCGACGTCGGCCACGACGCCCGCGGGATCGGGACCGCGCAGCGCGACGCCGTGGCGGTGGAGCATCGCCGCGGTGACCGCACCGAGCGGTCGGGTCGCGAGCTCGTCCACCGTCGCGAGCCAGGTCACGTCGAGGGGCGCGCGCGCGAGGTCCGGGATCGGCTGGACGCCGACGATCACGAGATCCACGTCGGAGCGGCTCGGGACGAAATCGCCGAGCGCGAGCGAGCCGAGGATCCACACGCTCGCGTCCGGCGCGCAGCGATCGATGCCGGCGAGCAGGCGCTCGAGGGCACGCTCGGCGCGTGGGTAGGTCATCCGTCGCGTAACGGCGGTGGTTCGCCGCGCATTCCCGGCCGATCAACGCTCCTCGACGTGCCACGGCAGGCCGCGCTTGCCGACGTCCTCGAGAAACGGATCGGGATCGAGCTGTTCCATGTTGAACACGCCGGCGCCCTTCCACTTGCCGGTCACCATCATCACGGCGCCGGTCACCGCCGGCACGCCGGTCGTGTACGAGATCGCCTGCGCGCGCACTTCCTTGTACGTCTCGGCGTGGTCGCAGATGTTGTAGATGAAGTAGCGCTTCGGCTTGCCGTTCTTCACGCCCTCGCACAGGCAGCCGATCGAGGTCTTGCCGGTGTAGTTCGCGGCGAGCGACGACGGATCGGGCAGCAGCGCGCGCAGCAGCTTGATCGGGACGATCTTGTGACCCTGGAAGTCGACCTCGTCGATGCGCAGCATGCCGACGTTGCCGAGCACCTCGAGGTGCTTGAGGTACGCGTCGCCGAACGTCATCCAGAACCGGATGCGCTTGAGCCCGCGCAGGTTCTTCACGAGCGACTCGAGCTCCTCGTGATAGAGCAAGAAGCTCTTCTTCTCGCCGACGCCGGGATAATCGAAGATGCGCGACACGGTGAGCGGATCGGTCTCCTTCCACTCGCCCAGCTCCCAGTAGCGGCCGCGCGCGGTGACCTCGCGCAGGTTGATCTCGGGGTTGAAGTTGGTCGCGAATGCCTTGCCGTGCGAGCCCGCGTTGCAGTCGACGATGTCGACGTAGTGGATCTCGTCGAGCAGGTGCTTCTGCACGTACGCGCAGAACACGTTCGTCACGCCCGGATCGAAGCCCGAGCCGAGCAGCGCCATGCGGCCGGCCTTCTGGAACCGCTCGCGATACGCCCACTGCCACTTGTACTCGAACTTCGCGACGTCGGGCGGCTCGTAGTTCGCGGTGTCGAGGTAGTCGACGCCGGCCTCGAGGCACGCGTCCATGATGTGGAGGTCCTGATACGGCAGCGCGACGTTGACGACGAGCGCGGGCTTGTAGTCGCGGAGCAGGCGCACGAGCTGCGGCACGTCGTCGGCATCGACCTGCGCGGTCCGGATCTTGCGGCCGTGCATCGCCTGGATCTCGGCGGCGAGCTTGTCGCAGCGCGCGAGCGTGCGGCTCGCGAGCATGACGTCTTCGAACGCGCCCTTCTCCATCGCCGCCTTGTGCGCGACGACGCCGCCGACTCCGCCGGCGCCGATGATGAGGACCCTGGACATGCGCGACTGCTTATCACGGAGCGCGTCAGTCGGGGGTGAACGGCGGCGTCGTGATCGGGCCTTCGATCGGCAGCGAAATCGTCATGCGCTCGTCCCATGGCAGCGTCAGCTCGAGGGTGGTCGGGCTCGCCCAGCGCACGCGGTCGAACAGGTTCCACTCGGCGAGCTCGTCGCGGTCGAACGAGCGCGGCACCGGCGTGCCGATCGCGCGCTCGATCCGCGGGCCATCGGGCAGTGGCCGCAAGTACAGCATCGCCCAGTCGAGCACGGTCTTGGCTTCGTCGCGCCAGCGCTCGCCGACTGCGCTCAGCACGAGCGCGAGCCACTTGGAGTCAGGCGAGAAGCACGGTTCCGTGCCTTCGCCGCCCGTGTCGGGCAGTCCACCGACGTGCTTGAGCTCGGGCGACAGCTGGAACAGCTCGTAGCCCTGCGTGCTCTGCCCCGAGTAGATCGAGACCGCGAGGTAGCGCTCGTCGGGCGACACGACCAGATCGCGACCGCCGTAGTTGCCCCACCACGCGTTCTCGAGCCTCACCTCCGGTCCGCGAAACCGGACGCGCAGGTGATCGGAGACCTCGACGAGCAGGACGCCGCTCTTCAGCTTGCGATACTCCTGCTCGGGATCGCCCTTCACGCGACGTTGTCGTCGGCGGGCGTGGGCGGCGCGAAGTCGCGGCGCATCGCCTTCGTGAGGCGGCGCGCGAACCGGCGCGGCTTCTTCGCGAACGCGGTCTTGCCGGCCTTGCGCGCGGCGCTCGCGAGCTCGTCGAGCTGCGCGTCGATCGCGTCGACCAGCGGGTCGAGCGAGTCGGGCGAGACGCCCTGGCTGTAGGTATCGACGAAGTCGCGCAGCATGATCAGATCGACAGCCGGGCCCTGCGGATCGGTCGCGCCTTCGATCTCGCGGTGGAGCTCGTTGACGTGCGGGCCGGCGAGGTTCGCGAGCAGCTCGAGCTGGTAGCCGAGCTCCTTGCTGCGGCGGCGCCACGTGTGGAACGAGCGCTTGCTGCGCTTCGCGGCCCGGCGGGCGCGGCGGGCGTCGTCGTACGTGCTGCGCACGCCCTTGGCGACCACCGACCACGGCACCCCGGCAGGCAGCGCGGCCTCGAGGGCCTCGACCTGCGCCGCGGTGCGCGCCGCACCTTCGGCGAGCAGCTGCTTGATCTCGGCGGCCGGCGCCATCGCGTCGGTCGCGGTGCGCACGATCGCGCCCGCGGTCTCGCGGACGATCGGATCGAGCGGCAGCCCGGCCAGCGTCTCCGGCGCGACCGCGTGATCGCGCGCGGCGCCGAGTGCCCGGCGCGCCTCGCGCAGCGCGCGGCGAACGGCACGCCGCTCGCTCTTCGGCAGCGCACGCGAGACGAGCGCGAGCACGGCACGCGCGCGCCGCAGCGCCTTGCGATACGAATGCACGGCGTCGGCCGGGCCGCGCTCGACGGAAGCCGACGCTTCACGCGCGGCTTCGGCGGCGTTCGCGAACTCGGCAACCAGCGCGCGCCGCAGCTCGCTGTCGTTGTTCATCACCTGCGGTTTGCCGCCGAGCGGGCCGAGCTTGTCGTGCTCGGCGAACGGCGGCATCGCGTTCACGTGTGTGCTCTGAGTCGTGGTCGTCGCCATGGAGGGGGGACCTTACAACGCGGCGTCCGGATTAAAAGCAAGAGTTCGAATTTTTCGTATCGTCGGGGCAACATGTCGAAGCCGTTCCTGTTCGAGCCCGTCGCCAGCCCGTACCTCGTGCCGTTCGACGAGACGTTCAAGATCCACAAGGCGACGACCGAACCGCCCAAGGATTGCTCGAAGAGGGAGAACGCGGAGGCGCTCGACCGCGCGGTCGCCAAGCTCGCGAAGCTGCAAGGCAAGCTCTACGCCGACGACCGCTACGCGGTGTTGCTCGTGTTCCAGGCGATGGACGCGGCCGGCAAGGACGGCACCATCAAGGCGGTGATGAGCGGCGTCAACCCGCAGGGCTGCCAGGTCTACGCGTTCAAGGCGCCGTCGGCCGAGGAGCTCGATCACGACTTCCTGTGGCGGATCGCGCGCGATCTGCCGGAGCGCGGCCGGATCGGCATCTTCAATCGCAGCCACTACGAGGAGGTGCTCGCGGTGCGCGTCAATCCCGAGCTGCTCGGGCGCCAGAAGCTGCCGCGCGTGCCCAAAGATCTCGACGAGCTGTGGCAAGAGCGCTTCGAGTCGATCCGCGACGCCGAGCGGCACTGGGCGCGCAACGGCACCATCGTGTTGAAGTTCTTCTTGAACGTGTCGCAGCACGAGCAGCACCGGCGCTTCCTCGATCGCATCGCCGATCCCGACGACAACTGGAAGTTCGAGCCGAGCGACTGGCGCGAGAGCGGCAAGTGGGACAAGTACATGGACGCGTATCAGGACGCGCTGCGCGCGACGAGCCGGTCGTGGGCGCCGTGGTACTGCATCCCGGCCGACTCGAAGAGCTTCATGCGCCGCGCGGTCGCCGACATCGTCGTCGCCACGCTCGCCGAGCTCCCGCTCGAGTATCCGGCCGCGACGCCTGAAGCGCGCGCGGTGATGACGCAGATCCGCGGGCAGCTCGAGATGGAGGTCGGCGGGGAGCACTAGTGCCCCAGCGGCACCGCAGCGCGCTTGCCGGCTTCGCCGCTGCGCAGGATCATCAGACGAAGCACGACGGGTGCGATCACCTCGTTGGTCGCGACCACGCCGAACACGACCGTTGCCGCTTGCTCGCCGAACGACGGGAAGGTCTCGCGTACGAGCGTCGCGAGCGCGAGCGCGAGGCCCGATTGCGGCACGAGCCCGAACCAGGCGTACTTGGTCACGACGGGCGCGGCGCCGGTGCGCGCGCACGCGATCTTCGAGCCCATGTAGAACGACGCGGCGCGGGTAGCGACGATCACCAGCACCGGCACGATCGCGAGGTAGAGCTGCTCGAGATCGATCTTGCTGCCCGCGAGCGCGAAGAACACGAGGAACACGGGGAGCTGAGCACTCTCGAAGCCGTGCATCAGGTCATGCGCGTTTGCCTTCGAGAAGTTCTCGAGCCAGATGCCGGCCGCGAGCATCACGATCAGCGAGTCGAGCCTGATGTTCGTGCCGATCTCGGCGACGACGACGCACACCAGCACCGCGAACAGCGACGCGCCGCGCTTGATCGAGATCAGGTAGCGCCCGATCAGCATGCCGACGGCGATCCCGAACACCACCGATCCGAGCAGCTCCCACGCGACCGAGAGCGCGGCTTCGATCACGTCGACCCCGCCGCCGATCACCGCGCTCGTCACGGTCGACGCCGCCGAGAACACGAGCAGCACCACGAAGTCGGCGAGCACGACCGAACCGAGCATCACCTGGCTGAGCGGGCCCTCGGCGCCGGTCTCCGCGAGCAGCGCCATCATCACCGCGGGCGACTGCGCCGACAGCGCGACCGCGATCACGAAGCAGACCGCGAGCATCTGCGTGAGGTCCATGGTCTTGAAGAATGGCAACAGCCCGAGGATCGGGCCGAGCACGAACAGCGCCGCCGCGATCAGCACCTGCGCGCCGACCACTGCGAACAGCGTCATGCTGCGCAGCGTCGGCATGATCGGTCGCAGCCGCTTCAGGTTGAGCTCGCTGCCCGCCTGGAGCGCGAGCACGCAGATCGCGAGGTCGCTCACGACCTTCAGCGAATGCGTCATGTCCTTGGTGATGAAGCCGAGCCCCGCGCCCGACGCGATGCCGGCGAGCAAGTACCCGGTCAGCTTCGGCAGGCCGAACCGCGACAGCACCTTGCCCGTGAGGAACGCGGCGAGCAGCAGATAGCCGAACGCGAGCTCGGCGCCGCCTTCGAGGCCGCCGGTGTAGCTGCGTACCGCGTGCATGAGGCCGCCGACGCACACCAGCAGCAAGACCGGGATCACGGCTGGCCGCCCTCGTCGCGGTAGATCGGACCGTCGTGCTCGTCGCGGTCGTCGTCGATCTCGTGCTCGCCCGAGCCGAGGTCGTGCAGCTCGTCGACCGGCGCCGCGATCGCCGGCACGCCGGTCGCGGGGGTCGCGCGCATCGCGTCGCGCGACGTGCGGCGCAGCAGGAACTCGGTCGCGATCGAGCCGCCGATCACCGCGGTGATGATCCACGGCAAGCCGAGATCGTGATGCAGGCTGTCGACGCTGAGCACGAGCGCGATCGACAGGCCCGACATCGGCGTCACGAGGACGCGCTGGTCGGCGAACGACGACGGCAGCAGCGCCCCGACCGCGGTCTTCGAAGCGATCACGCCGCTCCACTTGCCGAGGATGCGCCCGGCCACGAACAGCGGCACGAGCGCCCAGCCGCGCCAGTCGGTGACGTCCCACATCGCGCCGACGATGATCAGGAACAGCAGGTGTACCGGGCGTTCGAGGTGGCGCAGGATGCGGAACACGCTCTCGCGCTGATCGTTGGGAAAGTTCGTGACGATCGTGCCGGCCAGGAAGCACACGACGATCGGCGACAGCTGTAGATATCCGGCGAGCCCGGACGCGAACGCGATGCCGCCGAGCACGATCGCGAGGAACTCGGGGTCCGATTTCGGCACGCGTAGCATCGCGAAGATCAGGACGCCGACGGCCAGCCCGAGCCCGAGCGACACGAAGATCCACGCCGTGTCGGGCAGGCTCCAGGTCGTCGAGGTGGCCTCGCGGAAGAACGACGTGATGAACAACAGGCCGACGATCGACACCAGCTCGTCGAGCTGCGCGAGCAAGATGTCGACGGAGCGGCCCTCGTGCCACGCGTGGCTCGTGAAGCCGCGGAACTTGCGCGGCGCGGTCATCGCGGCGCACGTGCCGAGCAGGATCACGTCGCGCCACAGCGAAGGCTCGTCGGGCGTGACGCCGAACGCGATCATGACGGCGCCGCAGCCCGCCGCGGTGATGCCGAACGGCCCGAGCGCCTCGACGAGGATCAGGTACGCGGTGCCTTTCGGAACCCGATCGAGCACGCGGATATCGAGCTGCGCGCCGATCAGGAAGCCGAGCCAGCCCAGGCCGAAGTGGAGCAGCGGGCGCAGCTTGGTGACGACGTCGCCGGTGAGGATGTCGACCGACGGCAGGCTCGCGACCAGCCCGAGCGCGACGAACGGGAAGCCCGCCGTGATCACGCCCGCGATGCCCATCCGCTCCTGGAAGCGCACGACGCGCCGGTTGCCGCCGAGGTACGCGAGCACGATCAGCGCGAGCAGGCCGCCGATCACCTTGATCGCGTAGAGCGAGTTGTCCTTGGTCGTGGCCGACGCCCCGTCGGCGAGCGCGGCGGCGGCGTGGATCGCGTGGATCACGGCGAGCTCCCCATACGATCGAGGGCCTTGCCGAGCTCGGGATCGCCCTGACAGCTCGCGATCGCCTTCGCGTGCACGATCGCCTCGGCGGCCGTGCTCATCTGCTGGTCGTAGGGCTCGAGCGCGTGCTTGAGCGCGACGATCCGGTCGTGCCCGGCGTGCAGCACGCGCGTGTTCGCCGCGATCACGTCGGCGTACGTATCGGCGACGGCGTTGACGTTGCGCGCTGCCGCGGCGCAGTCGGTGCCGGCGTCGACGAGGGCCTTCTGCCAGTCCTGGTACATGTGAAGCGCGCGACTCGCCAGACGCGGCAGATCGTCCTCGAGCGCGAGCGGTGCATCGGGCGGCGGCGGCGGTAGCGCCGCGTCGGGTGGGGGCGCGTGCACGGGCGGCGGCGCCGGCGGCTGCACCGGTGCGGCGTGCCCGCACGCCGCCAACGCGAGCACGAGCGCGCGCCTCATGCCCCGAGGATATCAGGGCGAGCAGGGCGGGTCGCCGCCGCCGGAAGCCGGAATCGGCGCGTCGCTCGCGATCACCAGCACGCCGTGGACTCCCACGAACGAGCCGGTGATAATGAGATCGTCCCGCCCGGTCGTCGATGTCAGGTCGAACGTTTGAAGGTCGTCGAGCGCGATCGGCAGTGCCGTCGACAATGACTCGAGGGGAGTGCCGTCGGGCAGCGGGTGCGCGTATGCGAGCTCGACGGCGGTCGTGGTGCCGAGGCGCGAGGTGACGTCGAACACGATGTCGGCCTGGCTGTCGTCGTCGAACTGGCCGCTCGCGATGTGATCGGGAATCGATGCAGCCGGATAGATCGCGCGATCGACGAACGGATGGCTCGACGTGGTGCCGTTCATCACGGCCTGCACGAGGATGACGCCGCTCGCGTCGACCGACGTCAAGATGATCCGCGATTCGGTCGCATTCGCCGCAAATCCGACGCTGGCCTGCAACGGCAGCGCCAGCGTGGTGCCGTCGTCACCGAACACGAGCGTGGTCTTGACCGCCCCCTGGACCGAGATCACCGGGCGCGTGTTGCCGCCGAGCACGGTGACGCAGCCGGCGTTGTCGAGCTGGAGCTGTGATGCGAATCCGACGCTCTTCATGTCGCCCGTGACCGGATCGAGGATCTCGAGCTCGCTCGGTCCGGCGACCGCGATGCTGCGAGCCGTGGTCCCGCACGCCGGCACGCCGATCGCGTCCGTGCACGGGCCCGTAGCGCACTTCACCCGGAGCGCGGCGTCTTTAGCCTGCGGCGCGCCGTCGATCGCCTGCACCTGCCCGTTGTTCGTCACGGCATACGCGTCGCGATCGAGGTCGTTCGGCATCGAGACCAGCGCGATCGGCGTGCCGGTGACCGTAGAAGTGCCGGACGGCGTCAACGTCACCGCCCCCGAAGTCTGAACGCTCGCCCGGTAATCGGTCACAGTGCCCGAGGCGTCGATGCACGCGAGCAGCGGCGCCGACCCGCTGTCATGGGGCGTGCAGTAACGCGTGACGTTCGCGGGGATCGTCAACGTCTGCGTCACACCGAGCGACGGCGTCGCGAACCCGGTGTACAGCGGCGGCTGATCGATTCCCCATCCGACGCCGATCTGCACCTCGTAGCCGCCCACGTTCGCCGGCAGCACCGGATGCAGGGGCACGCCGCCCGTGCTCGACGTGCAGCTCGGCGCCGCCGCGCGCCACACGCCGTTGCTGTCGGTTGGAACGGTGACCATCGAGCTGCTCGCCTGCACGCCCGAAGGCGCGTACACCGTCCACGACACCGGACGATCGCTGAGCTTCACACCGTTGGAATCGGTCACGAACACCGAAACCGCGCTACCGGCCATCATCGGCACTTCGATCGAGCTGTTCACCGCTTCGACGGTGTCGATCGAGACTTCGACCGAGCCATCGACCACGTCCTGCTCGGCGCAACCGGCGGCAACCAGGCCGCCGTCGCTGCCGTAGCCGCGCGCGACGATCACCTTGTGCGCCGTGCGCGAGATGCCGTCCAGAGAGCCGCTCACCTGTCCCATCGATCCGATCGTCTCGGTGGCGACAGCGAGCGCAGCGAGCTGGTCGGCCGGCAGCCACGCGAACTCGACATCGGTGCACCCGAGCGAGGGGCTCTCGTAGTCGGTGATCGTCGTCGTGGCGACCGTCACGCCGGTCGGGTTGGTCACCGTGACGTGCAGCTCGGGATCGCTCGAGCAACCCCCCGCGAGCAGCGCCAGCGCTGCCGCAGCTCCCAACCATTTCATCCGCTCGATCGTATCAAACATGACTCTCGGTTATCCTCGGTGCGTGACGTTCGATCGGCGCACGCTGATCACCACGGGGCTGGCCATGGCTGCAACGCGCGGCCGCACCGCCCCGCGTTCGTACACGCTGCAGGTCCTGGGCCAGCAGCCGACCACGGTCGCGCTCGGCGCGCGGCCGGTCGTCGTCGGCGCGCACGCGACATGTGATCTCGTCCTCGGCGATCCCAAGGTCTCGCGACGACACGCGGAGATCGCGATCACCTCGGACGGTGTGCGCGTCAAGGACCTCGGCTCGACCAACGGGACCTGGTGGCAGGGCACGCGCATCGGCGAGGTGGTGGTCTCTGCAGGTTCCACCATCACGTTCGGCGCGACCGCCGTGCGCGTGGCGGCGACCGACGCGCCGTCGCTCCCACCGAGCGATCGCGATCACTTCGGCGAGATGGCGGGGCAAAGTGTCGCGATGCGCGAGCTGTTCGCGGTGCTCGAGATGGCCGCGCCGAGCGATGCGACCGTCCTGATCGAAGGCGAATCAGGCACCGGCAAGGAGCTCGCCGCCAAGGCGATCCACGACGCGTCGGCGCGGGCGAACGGTCCGTTCGTCGTCGTCGACTGCAGCGCGATCGCCGAGAGCCTGATCGATTCGCACCTGTTCGGTCACGTCAAGGGCGCGTTCACCGGCGCCGAGCGCGATCGCAAGGGCGCGTTCGTCGAGGCGAGCGGCGGCACGCTGTTCCTCGACGAGCTCGGCGAGCTGCCGCTCGCGATGCAGGCCAAGCTCCTGCGCGTGCTCGAGGCGCAGACCGTGCAGCCGCTCGGCGCCGACAAGCCGGTCAAGGTCGACACCCGCGTCGTCGCGGCGACGCACCGCGATCTCGCGCGCATGGTCGCCGACAAGGAGTTTCGCTTCGACCTGTTCTACCGGCTCGCGGTCGTGCACGTCGCGCTGCCGCCGCTGCGCGAGCGGCTCGAGGATCTGCCGCACCTGATCGGCACGTTCTACGCGCGGCGCGGCGGCGATCCCGGCCCGATCGACGGCGACAACCTCGATCGCATGCGCCGCTACGCGTGGCCGGGCAACGTGCGCGAGCTGCGCAACGCGCTCGAGCGCGCGTGGGCGCTGTCCAAGCCGGGCGCGAAGTTTCGCGAGCTGCGGCTGTGGCTCGATCCGCAGGCCGCGGCGCCGCAGCACGCGGAGGTGATCGATACCTCG